>ERZ1023241.8-NODE-8-length-209102-cov-24.127842_pt1 | contig 209102 bp, 196 predicted proteins | sample MGYA00380455_ERZ1023241 | MGnify/ENA primary metagenome ERZ1023241 (study PRJEB33173, sample SAMEA4830304) | metagenome | study: EMG produced TPA metagenomics assembly of the PRJEB25223 data set...
TACCGGCCTGTCACGCCGGGGGTCGCGGGTTCGAGTCCCGTCCGCTGCGCCATTTTTCATTCCCTGATGTGGAAAATGTGAATCAAAATTCAAGACTACGCGTTTCGCTTGTCTTGCATCATAAAAAAATAACGATGTTATTTTTTACTCTTCAGGGCGCTTAGCTCAGTTGGTAGAGCGTCTGCCTTACAAGCAGAATGTCGGCGGTTCGATCCCGTCAGCGCCCACCATATCTTTCTTGCCTAAATCCTGAATATTTCATAGAATTTGAAGTCTATAATAATTTGAAGATTTCAGACTATGAGAAATCCATATCAGCGCAAGGCAGCGATCAAATCGCAAAATACCGCCTACGATCCGCTACAAGTTTATAAAAATTTTATTGAAGCTATTGTTACCCAAGGTGGCATTTTTGCACTTTACCAAGAGGGTTGGGCTTTATGTGCCACGCCGACAGGACAGCGTGCTTTCGCGACCTGGCAAAGCAAAGGTCTGGCCAGACTACTCATTAAAGATAACTGGGCCAATTACCAGATTCAGGAAATTACCCTCAAAGATTTTGTTGAAAAGGTCATTCCTTTCTTACGTCAGGAAAGTACTATCGTGTCACTGGATCTAACACCAGAAGGGCAGAATATTCTGGTTGCGCCTGAAAAACTTTTGCTGGATCTTAAAAATTACCTATATCAGGTCTACGTACAGAAACCTGAACTATTCAAAAATCCAGCGATCCCTTCACCAAGGCATATCCGTTTAAATTAACTTAGTGTTTAAGTCACTTATTTAAATAGTGAATATTCATTGAGCAGCCAACCACTCAAAAAGGCAAAATATTCTCTTAACCAGGAGTTATAGCGCAGATAAAGAGGAGTGTTGGCACTTAAACTAATCACTTGCTGATAACCTTGGTGTCTGGCAATGGCACGAGCACGGGGGCTATGAAAATCACTGGTTGCAATCGCAATCGGATCATTTTGACTTATATTGTATTGTTCCAATATCACTTGAGAATACATCATGTTTTGAGCAGTACTTCTGCTTCGATCTTCAAGTTGAATGGGGTTGATGAGTTCCGGATAATTAGTATTGATATAGTGCTGCATGACCTCAGCTTCACTTTGCCTTTCTCGATAATTACGCCCACCTGTCATGATCATTAAAGCATCTGGATAGTGTGCTGCATATTTTGCTGCAGTATCCAGACGGCTTTTTAAGATGGGTGACGGCTGTCCATTCGAAATCCCGCTGCCTAAAACCAGAATAGCGGCAGGAGGCTGTGTAGATTCGTTTGTATGAATAGACATCTGGATATAAGCGAAGAAAACCACGACACTGATCATCCAGAGCAAAAATCCGGCCCAGAGGCTGTTCCAGAACCAGGTTCTAAATCTGGAATGCTGTTTCCAGCGTTGAATGTTTGAAAAGAGTAAAACATACAGAACCAATGTTATGCTAATGAAAATTGGCAAAAGAACACCGAAATGTCTTTGTCCGTGACTCATTAACCAGAGGCTGTTTATGCCAAGGATCAAACCAAAGATCAGGCTGAGATTTCGTTTAAGTGGGCTGGATATTCGGATACTCATATTTTTATTTATCTTCTTATCTCTTCTTCTATCTTATTAATAAAAAACCGGGCATGAAGCCCGGTCTTTTGTAGATCAGCTAGTTTTAATATACATCACGACGATAACGACCATCCACACGTAATTGATCTACTGTGCTTTCACCGAGAATTTCAATCAGAGCCTGATCGACATCGCTGGCCATGCCATTAATGCTACCACATACATAAATCACGGCACCTTGAGCGACCCAGAGTTTCAATTCTTCAGCTTGCTCACGCAATTTATGATGCACATAAACTTTTTCCTGCTGGTCACGAGAGAAAGCAAGATCCAGTCGTTTTAATGTACCCATTTGCAGCCAGGCCTGAATGGTTTCTTCAAAGAAGAAATCATGGGCACGCTGACGTTCACCAAAAATGAGCCAGTTCTGAGTATAGTCCTGACGGTTACGCACACTCAGCAAGCTCATCAAACCTGCGATCCCCGTACCATTACCAATACAAATAATCGGGCGGTTATCAGCAATCAGATGGAAAGATTCATTCTTGCGAATACGCAGGGCAATCGGTGAATTTAGGGCAGTATGCTGTGTTAACCAGCCTGAGCCTAAACCTAACTGACCTTGCGCATCAGATTGCTGACGTACGACCAGACGTAACACTTGCTGACTTGGAATACTGGCGATTGAATATTCACGTGTAGCCAGAGCCGGCAATTGCTGTAATAGCTCATCTACTGAATCAAAAGGATCAACCTGAGTCAGGTCACGATCCCAAAGTGCCTGTTTGATACTTTGCTTCAGAGAAGGTACCTGTGTACCCGCGGAAATACGGTATTTCTCCATAAATGCACGGATACGTTCAGGGCTGTTTCCTGGTTGGATTTCGGCAATATCACCTGCTTGCCAGACAGCTTCATGCTGTGGAACCAGTTCAATATTGAACGCAGGCGCACCCAGACTATCTGGATTCAGCAATTCACGTTTGCTCAAAGTCCATTGATCGAAGGTTTTATCGATACCCATATCCTGCAACTCAAACTGGGTCACATGTGCAAGGGCATTGGTCCATTGCTGGATATGCTCATTATTGGCATTATCCACTTCGATGGTCTTGAAGAGCTGCTTGGCATCATTCTGCTGTAACCACTGGTCGATCCGATGACCAAAGCTGCAATAGGTATCAGGATATTCCTGGGAGCCTAGAGCCAAAACTGCATAATTGAGATGGCTGAGATCTGCTTTGGCAGACAGAATTTTCTTTTCGAAAGATGAAGCCAGGTCAGGCGCTTCACCTGTGCCATAAGTACTGGCTACAAATAAAACCTGTTCTGCCTGTTGCAGGTCTGCAAGGCTTAACCGTTGTACTGCTTTAACGCTGACAGGTTGACGTGCTTCCTGTAAGGCAGTGGCCGTGCGCCATGCCAGTTGTTCAGAGACACCTGTTTGTGAGGCATACGTAATCAGCCAAGGCTTAGCATTTGGATCCAAAGGCAGGGCAGTTGTGCCTTGGCGTGCAGCCAGAGTAAGTTTTTTCTGCTTGCGACGTTTCAGATAGAGCATCCAGCCGGTTATAAAGAAAAGTGGCATAAGCAGTGACGCGACCATGGCAAAGAACTGATAAATCGGACCAAAGAAGCTGCCACGGTGCACCGGTAGCATACTGCTCATGATCTTTTCATTCAGCTTTTTGTCTTCATACATTTCTACCGATGTAAAAGCTGCATCCTGATAGTTATAAGTAGCATTATTACGGGCACGCTCATGCTGAACTTCAACATCGGTAAAGCTGAGTTTTAATTCACCATCGGCTTTTTTAGGAATATTAAAAGTAACTGTTGAATATTTGTCATTGAATTCATTCTGGAAACCTGCCCAGCTCTTGTTCAATGCAGTAAGTAAAACGGTATCATCAACACCTTTCTCACGACCTTCACCGCGATTTTCGCGCTGACCTTCGCTTTGTGGACCGCGTTCGCCTGCACCTTCACCACGAGAACCACTTTGACCTTCACCACGTGATTCGTCAGCACTACGACCTTGTTCTTCACCACCACGGCCGCCTTGACCTTGCTGCATTTCAGGTTGTGGACGTTCTACACCCAGCACCTTGAACATACCATTGCGCCACCAGTCATAAGACCAGTACAGTCCAGTACACGCCAGGATCAGGTAAAAAATCACGACCCAGGTTCCAATAACCGCGTGCAGATCCCAGATAAAGTTACGACCTTTCAGTTGTGGCTTCACAGCTAGCCACTGCTTCACTGAATGGCGTTTTGGCCAGCGTAGGTAAAGACCCGACAAGACAAAGAAAATCAGCATCAGGGCACAGGCACCGGTAATCTGTTTACCGACGGGTCCTACAGTCAAATTACGATGTAGTTGCTGTACAAACTGGAAGAATTCACGACCTTTAATTTCAGGCAATACTTCAGCCGTGTAGGGGTTGACCATCATGTTATAACCACGACGTGCTCCCTCTTTTACAATATTGACCGTACTGGATGCACTTGGATCCTGTGCCACGGTAATACTGTTGATTTTCATTTCAGGGTTTTGAGTCTGGAAATGTTGATACAGTTGGGCAGGGCTAAGCTTGTCTTGCTCTTGAACCTGTACAGTATAACTGTCGCTATTCATCCATTTTAAGATTTGCGGCTCATAAGAATAAATAGCACCCGTGACTCCCATAATCGAGAGAATCAAACCTGCAGTAATCCCCAGAAACCAGTGGATTTGGAAAAATGTCTTTTTAAACATGATGGTCAGATTTATGGTGGTATGTGTAAAAGTAGGCAAATTATAACTGAAGAATTAGAACAAATTATAGATTATGATGATAATATTTATTCTCATTATCATTTGTGTCGATGAGTCGGATAAAAGATAGACATAAAAAAACCTCCATGTCGAAACAGGAGGTCTTTCAAAACCGGGATGTGTCTTAGATTTCTTTTGGCGCGCCCACTTCTTCTTGCAGATGCTTGCGAATGGTCGCGAAAGAGAAGTTTTTACTGTCTAAACGTTTAGGCAGGATATAAGCACCTTGCTGACCTTTGACTTTAAAATTGATCAGCATGAATTCCGGCGTGTTATACCATTCATAGATGTCTTTCCAGCCAATAGCACCCACACCTTCCTGCATGCCCATTTTCTGGCGCATCACGATACCATGTGGCTGTACGCCCAGACGGATACCTTTAATTTCCTGTACCGGAAATTCATTCATCTTGCGTTTAACATACCATTCCAGACCAAAAGTACGGATCAGGTAATACAGTACTACACAGACAATCGCCACCCAGCAGATAACTGTTGAGTAGTTCTTGATCAGGATAATTCCCAGAATAGACAAGGCAACAATAGCACCCATGATCAGCCAAGCTTTCATACCAATTTTATTGGTACTACGCCAGATCATTAGCTGAGCATGACGCTGCTCAGCTTCTGAAATTTCATAGTTCACAGGCTGTAGGGTATAAGCGTATAAATTTTTCGCGGTCATAATGAAATTAACAGATTTAAAACTGTAAAAAGTTTAGCATTAATTATGCTGATTCAGTGAGTATATTGTTCCAAAATCAGCCAAATTATAATGAAGCCAATTCAGTAGCCTGTTCGTCACGTTCATGACTCAAACTCTGCTTTAACTGACTCAATTGCTTCAAGATACTAAACATTAAAGACAGTTGTTGCAAAATGATCAGTGGTTTCTGGTCTTCTTCCTGCTGTTGTGACAGACGCTGACGGATATTCTGGATCATATTCTGGGTACTTAGGTCAGGGACCTCATCATAGAGCAGGGCACCACGAATATTTTCTAGGGCCTGGTCCAGTAAGTCCAGTACATCCTGATCCTGAATTTTTTCACGATGCGCACCCAGCGCGGCAATATAACTGATAAAAGTATGATTCAGGCACAGAAACTCAAAAGCCTGTGATTTTTGCACTGGATCAAAGTCAGGTTCAGTGGCCAAAGTCGAGATCAGTGAAGCCACTTCAGCATCGGTATTATGAGCTGCACGGCGTACCACGCGGTAGGTCAGACCATTATTTCGTCCAGACTTATACTGTTCAATCACTTCACTCAAGTAGTCACATTCTGCCTGCAGGCTACGGCTAATGCTGCGCGGCAAGCGACGAAATTTCCAGTCTGGAAAGATAAAGCTCACGCCAAACCAGGCAATCGCACAGCCAATCAGAGTATCAATCATACGGGGGATAGCTGCGGTAAAACCCATGCCGTCCAGATTAAAGTTGATCAGGGCCAGAATGGTAATAAAGGCAGTGGCCTGTGCATACTGTTTACTGCGTAATTCAAAGAACAGAATTCCACTCAAAATCAGCAGCAATAATTGCCCTTCAACGGAAGGAATGAAGTACAGAATGGCATAACCTAAAAGAATACCTGCCAATGTTCCAACGATACGTAAACGTAAGCGACGCTTGGTAGCATTAAAATTAGGCTGGCTGACGAATAGTGCTGTAAGCAGAATCCAGTAACCATACTGAATATCGGTCAGCTGGACAAAGATATAGCTGATCAGCAGCACAATCGACAGGCGAATGGCATGACGGAACAACACCGATTCAGGTGTCAGATGCTGTTTGACCCGAATCTTGATATCTTCCCAGCCTTTCAGGTCGTCATCTTTGAGCTGGTTTTCAATATGTTTAGCACGATCAAATTTGATATTACGTTCAGTTTCCAGATTGCGTAACTGTGCATCAATGGATTTCAGGTTCTGGAATAAGGCAAATAGGGCATTGATCCAGACCTGATCATACTGCTGTTCTGTACGCAATTTTTCTAGGGACAATCTCAGGTTTTCAAAGGCATGTTTGAAGCGTTTATTATGTTTATAGGTTTTGCGTTGCTGAATGCTTTCACTCAGGTCTTTACAGGCTTTGCCCTGAATCGACAGGATGCGCTGAAAACGGAACAAAATGTCACTATGTTCAAAAATCTTGGTCAATTTCTGATAATCAATATGCGCAGAATCGGCACGCTCGTGAATATCTTGTGCCACAAAATAGTATTGCAGGCTACGACGGGTATCTTTCTGACCACGGTCACCTTTCAGACGGGTCAAAAGGACAGTCTTCATTTCATTAAAAATTGAAATCAGTTTGCCATTTTCCAGTGACAGCTCGATCATGCTTTGCTGATAACTTTTTGCCGTCATATCGACATCGAACAGATTTGATTTGGCATAGAGGAAATCACCCAATGAGGCATAGCATTTGGCCAGATTATCCTGTGCACGTCGCGCTGGGAATAGTAGGAAGCTGAGGGTCGACAAAAAGCCATACCAGACTGCACCAATCAGCAGCAAGCTCGCCTGTTGATACCATCCATCAAATAGTTCAACCCCCAGCATGGAATAGACAGAAATCACCAGACAGCCATAGGAAATCGTGGCATAACGCCGGCCGAGAGAGCCGAGCAGAATCAGGACAATACAAGAAATAATGAGGGCAGAAGCAAACAGCAGCGGATAAGGAAATAATAGATAGACTGCCACTGCGGTAATGAAGAAGCCTAAATAGGTATAGAACAGATTCAGGATACGTACAGAAAAGCGGTCATCAATATCGCTTAAACCTGCGGCCACTACCCCCAGAGTTAATGGAATAGTCATTAACTGCTGACCCATGAAATAGGGAACGAAGGCAGTTCCTGCAAAAGCGATCAGCATACGCAGGTTATACATCAGGGTCGTATTATAAGTCGCGTGCTTAAGACGATTGAGCCAAGATTTCAACGGTGATCCTTTCTCTTGCAGTCTTTGCTGCAAAGCTGAATATACATATGAGAAAAAGTATATTTATAACTTTTAATTTCCATGTAAATCATACTATGCGCTATGTTAATTTGTCTGCCTACTACGCATTAAAATCTTTAATTACATGAACTCCAATACGACAGCACCACGGCCTTATACCATGTCCTGGATTATTTTGCTGGCTTCACTGACTGCACTTGGTCCTTTATCCATTGATATGTATCTCTCTGCCTTGCCCGAAATGGCAGCGGATTTTGGTGTCAGCACCCAGATGGTTTCCAATAGTCTGCCAGCTTATTTCCTTGGACTGGCGGTTGGGCAGTTGCTATATGGCCCGATCAGTGACCGGATTGGACGTAAGCCACCGCTTTATTTTGGATTGTGCCTGTATATTCTGGCAAGCCTGTTGTGTATGTTTGCACAGAATGAATGGAGCCTGATTGCAGCACGGGTATTACAAGCCTTAGGGGGATGTGTAGGTGTCGTGATTGCCCGAGCAAGCATTCGTGATCGGCTGGATATGCAGGCGGCTGCACAGGCCTTTGCCAGCATGATGATTGTAACGACCATTGCCCCGATTATTGCGCCAAGTCTCGGCGCATGGGTACTGATGTTCTTTGAGTGGAATATTATTTTCTTGGTGCTGATGGGCTGTGGCTTGTTTAGCCTAGTCTGTGTGCATTTTTTCTTTCAGGAAACCTTACCTCCGGAACGCCGCCTTAAACTGAATTTGCAGCAGGTATTGAGTTTATACCGAACCATTTTTCAGGATGAGAGTTTCAGACGACCGATGCTGGTGGGCTGTTTTTCTGGGGCGGTGATGTTCTGCTATATCAGTGCTTCTTCAGCTATTCTAATGGATCATTATCATCTCACTGAACAGCAGTTTGCTTATGCTTTCGGGGGGAATGCTGTGGGAATCATGCTGTTTTCGACTCTGAATAAGCATCTGGCCCAATATCTTTCAGTCTTAAGTCGCTTAAAACTAGGTGCCTCTTTACAGGGAATCGGTGTCCTAGCTTTACTGGTTTTAGGCTATCTGAATATTGAATCTGTTGTCCTAGTCATGGTGGCCTTATTTGTCGTTGTGGCCTCAATTGGTTTTGTGGGACCAAATGCGATGGCGCTGGCCATGGCAGAGCAGGGCGCACGTGCCGGAACCGCCAGTGCGATTATGGGCAGTATGCAATTTGCCTGCGGTTTGCTGGGCGGAGTTTTATTGAACTTTATGCTGTGGGATGCTTTATTCAATATGGCCTTGGTAATGGCGATCTTTGTGGTTATAGCCTTTAGATCTGTATTAAAATTAGAACTGCCTATAGTTAAGCAGAGATAAGGAGCTGCAAGAACTCTATATCTCTGTCAGATGATCCAAGCAGCTCAAAGTTGATGGTTGGATCATGACTTATCTAATCTTATTCATCTACAAAAACGGCAAATTCCTCTACCGGGACACGTGGGGTGATAAAGGTATTTACGATATGGTCTGGATCTGCATAGCCTAGTGACATGCCACAGACCAGCTCTTCATCATCACCTGCGCCCAGTACATCCAGCACGATGCTATGAAAATGATTCCAGGCAGCCTGCGGACAGGTATCAAGACCACGCGCCTTGGCAGCCAGCATCACGTTCTGAATCATCATGGAAATATCCATTTTTGACCCTACGCCTAAATCCTTATGTAGGGTGAAGAATAGCCCCACTGGTGCATCAAACAATTCAAAATTACGCAGGTTCTGGCGTGCCATTTTCTCTTTTTCGCCTTTCTGGATATTCAGCAAACCATATAAGCCCCAGCCATTTTCACGGCGTCGGTCGATATAAGGAGAGAACCATTGCTCGGGATAATAGGCAAAGGTTTCTTGATATTGCTCGGCCAGTGCCGGATTTTGATAAAGCTCCATTTGCGCCTGACAGACACGCTGTACCAGCTCATCGCGCTTTTTTCCGGTTAGCACATATACTTTCCATGGCTGGGTATTGGTTCCTGAAGGGGCGCGGCTAGCCACAGTCAAAATGTCTTTGAGCATGTCGGTACTGACCGGCGTATCTAGAAAAGCACGAACCGAATGACGGGAAGTAATGGTTTGATCTACAGCATGAACGAGGTTTTGATCCATTCTAATTTCCAATCTCATATCCTTAATGATAATGAACTGACTATAAACCAAACAAACCCTGTCGGGCAGGGGGAATTTTAGTTTCACAGTGAATTGTGATGATTAATAAAAATCACATGAATGAGAATGCATTTAGGAGATATAGGAGTTATATAAATAGCCTAAGAAATTTATTGAATGTTTAAACAAAATTGCTTTTAAACATGCAACCGATATTTTAGATGCTGATATCTTGAGCAATTAACATCGATGACTGTAACTATACAGAAAGTTAAGAGCAAAATAGAATGATTAAAATTCAATCTTAAAAATAAAATTAAATATCCGTTTTTAGATTCAATTAATATTTTATTTCGATTAAAATTTAGGGGTAGTAAACTATAAAAAATAATAAGTTATAAGTACTTTTTATATATTTGCTAACTATAGTTAATAAAAAACAATAAAACTTTATACAAAGAAACAGCATAATGTGCGACTTTTCAGTTGAATACATGCATTTTGAGGAAATAATGAAGATTGCATGGTCAAGCTCTATTTGAAATATCTTATTGCAAATGACTTGATGAACTTAGTTAGGTTAAAAGCACTCATGCAGCAATTCATGCTGGTTGAGAAGTAAAAAATATAGGTTGGATGTTATCGCTATAAGTTGCACGCTGAGATGAATTTACGCATCTGGCGTAGCTTATGCAATCAGCAAAAGGCCGTTTTTCGCTTTTATAAATCTCTCACTGAATATGATCATCACGATGATATTCATAAGTTTGAAACAGATGCGGAATGCTTTGTTGATTCTAAAGGCGATAGATGAATGAAAAAGATGACAATTACATGGGGTTATGTAAGGTTTTCTTCTGTAAAAATGAATCGCAACACGACTTTTAGAATGACAAAAATTCAGAACCATCTTGGACAAAAAAATTATGGATTTTACTTTTAACGCATTTTATACCCTGATCGCTGCAGTAATTGTTCTATTACTGGGCCGGTTTCTGGTGGATAAAATCGATTTTCTAAAACGTTACAACATTCCTGAACCTGTTGCAGGTGGTCTGGTTGCAGCGGTTATCTCTCTGCTGGTTCATTCGTTCTGGGGCTATAGCATTACCACGAGCGCGGAACTGCAAACCAGTTTTATGCTGATTTTCTTTGCCTCGATCGGTCTGAGTGCGAACTTCGCCAAATTACGTGAAGGCGGGATCGGACTGGTGATCTTCCTGGTTGCCATCTCGGCATTTATTGCACTACAAAATGCAGTCGGCATGGGCTTGGCAAGTTTACTGGGTATTGACCCTCTGATCGGTCTAATTGCCGGCTCGATTACGCTGACTGGTGGACATGGAACTGCTGGCGCTTGGGGTGAAATTCTTGAGGTTGAGCACGGTATTCAAGGTGCTTTGGCGCTCGGTATGGCAAGTGCGACCTTTGGTCTGATTATTGGTGGAATTATCGGTGGGCCTTTGGCGAAACTGTTGATTAACCGTCATAATCTTGCTGTGGCCCGAACCGATCAGCAAATTGAAAAACGTGACAATACCCCAATGGACAGCACGACAGATGAATATGTGCAATTTGAATATCCACATCGTGTTCGTCTGATCACCGCCGATAATGCCATTACCACACTTGGTTTGTTTGCAGGCTGTCTGGCATTTGCGGAGCTGATGACTGGCTTCAGTAAAGATACAGTATTTGAACTGCCAACATTTGTATGGGCACTGGCAGGCGGCGTGATTCTGCGTAACGTGCTGGAAGGCATCCTGAAAATCCAGATCTTCGACCGTGCGATTGATGTGTTTGGTAATGCTTCATTGTCGCTTTATCTGGCCATGGCGCTGCTGTCATTAAAACTATGGCAACTGGCGGATCTGGCAGGACCATTGATGGTGATTCTCGGTGCACAGACCTTGACCATGGCTTTATATGCAGCATTTGTGACTTTCCGGGTGATGGGCAAAAACTACGATGCCGCAGTACTTGCCGCAGGTCACTGTGGTTTCGGGATGGGTGCAACCCCAACGGCTGTCGCCAATATGCAGGCGATTACCAATATGTATGGCGCTTCGCATAAAGCCTTCCTGATCGTTCCATTATGTGGTGCTTTCTTCGTTGACTTGATTAATGCCACGATCATCCAGATGATCTTGAAATTTTTCGTCTAATTTTAGGCTTGATAATGAGTCATAAGCTCATAAGGATATGACATGAATGATCAGCTAAATGAAACCTTACTGGGCTGGGTCAATGCCTTAAATGGTCCACTCTGGGACTTTTTAGTGGTATTCCTGGTCGCAGTCGGTATTTTGTATACGATCATGACCGGTGCCGTACAAATCCGTTTGTTCTGGCACAGTATGAAAGTCATGAAACGTAGTCGTGGCAAGGTCGAAGACGATCATGGTATTACGCCGTTTCAGGCTTTTGTTACAGGTCTGGCTAGCCGGGTTGGTGTGGGTAATGTCGCTGGTGTCGCCATTGCGATTGCTGTCGGTGGTCCAGGTGCTGTGTTCTGGATGTGGTTTACTGCATTTCTGGGAATGAGTTCTGCTTTTGTAGAATCGTCATTAGCCCAGTTATTTAAAGTTCGGGATAACAAGAACCAGCAATTCCGCGGTGGACCAGCGTATTACATTACTCAAGGTCTTAAACAGAAATGGCTGGGAATTGTCTTTGCCATTGCGCTGATTACAACCTACGGTTTTGTGTTTAATGCTGTGCAGGCCAATGCCATTACGGGTGCAACCTCACATGCCTGGGGCTGGAATGAAGCCAATCTGATGTTGCCATTAGGCGGCTTCGATCTGGAAGTTTCCTGGATTGGTCTGGTCTTGGTCTTGATTACGGCCATGATTATTTTTGGCGGGATCAAGCGGATTGCCAAAGTTGCTGAAGGGGTAGTGCCTTTCATGGCAGTTCTTTACCTAGCTGTTGCTTTATATATCGCCGTCATCAATTACGATATGTTGCCGTCTATTTTCCAGCTGATCTTTAGCAAAGCATTTGAGTTTGAAGCAGCAGCTGGCGGTTTCTTCGGTGCCATGATCTCGATGGCCATGATGATGGGGATTAAGCGCGGTTTATTCTCGAACGAAGCGGGGATGGGTTCAGCACCGAATGCGGCAGCTGCCTCTGACGTGAAACATCCGGTGAATCAGGGTCTGGTTCAAATGCTTGGCGTATTTGTAGATACCTTCGTGGTGTGTTCATGTACCGCTATCATTATCTTAGTCTCTGGTCTATACGAAAATGCCGGTTTTGAAGGCGTAACCTTGACCCAGATGGCGCTTGAAAGCCAGATTGGTGCTTGGGGTGATGATTTCCTGGCCTTGATTCTGTTCCTGTTCGCCTATTCTTCTATTATTGGTAACTATGCCTATGCAGAAGGAAATATTCAGTTCATCAATAATAACAGTAAGGTCATGTTTACTTTCCGATTGCTGGTATTGTTTATGGTGTATTTCGGCTCGATTGCCAGTGTGCCGTTGATCTGGAATATGGCGGATCTGTTCATGGGTGTCATGGCTAGTATCAACCTTATTGCGATTGTGCTGCTGATGCCATTTATTTTGATGCTGCTCAAGGACTATACCGGTCAGCTGAAACGTGGCATCGAGCAACCAGAGTTTAAACTCGATGATCATCCGAAATTTAAAGATAAAGTTAAATCAGATATCTGGTAAGACTTGAGAAAAAGCCCCGACTGGTTCGGGGCTTTTTTATGGATTTAAATGGTTAGAATGACATAAAATTCAGATAGCTTTGATATAGGATAAAGCCAGCAATCAGGCTGAACCAGACTGGTAATTTCGAACGTAACAGTAAAATCATCACGATGACAAAAACCAGATCAGACCAGGAACGAAAATATGCCTGAGAGAGATCAATCAGCAAATATAAAAGCAGTCCGACGACTGCCGCATTAATCCCGCTCACTGCCTGAAAAATAATACGTTGCTGCATTAACCATGACCAATAAGGCAAAGTAGCAAAAATCAGAAAAAATGAAGGCAGGAAAATGGCGCAGGTTGCTAAAAGTGCATTAATCCAGGCTGAGCCTGTCCAAGGCAACAGGGCACCGACATAGCTGGCAAAACTAAATAATGGACCCGGCATCAGTTGAGCAAATGCATAACCTAGATCGAAAGATTGTGACGAAAGCAAATTGGTCGCAACAAAGTCCTGATGCAACAAAGGCAGAATGACATGTCCGCCACCAAAGACCAATGAGCCAGTTTGATAAAAATCAGCAAAAAACGTGAGTTCAGGCCAAGAACCAGATTTGACTAGTAGAGGAATCAGGAAAAAGGGCAGTATAAATGCGATGAACCAGTAAGGTGAATGACGTGGCCGAATATAGCTTGAGTGAATGATAGATGAATTTGAAGCAGGCTTATTTTCCTGAGGAGAATTAGAAAATTTTGCCATTACAAGGCCAAAAACTGCCCCTAAAATAATGACTAATAGCTGATTCAAACTGATACTAATGAAGCTCACGATCAGGACTGAAATCAAGACCAGTACATACTGCCAGATGCTCTTGCAGAAACTGTTAAGCATTTGCCAGAATGCCCAGACGATTACAGAAAAAACGATCAATTGAATGCTATGAAAGCTGTTTGAGTTTAGAATATGGAAATAGTGCTGACCCAGTACTGCGATCAAGCTCATCAAAAGCGCTGAAGGCAGGGTAAATCCAAGCCAAGCCACGAATGCCCCAGCATAACCCCTTTGCAGATAGCCAATTGAAAGGCCTACCTGACTGCTGCTGGGGCCGGGCAAAAGCTGCGCTAATGCAATCAGCTGGCCATATTGTGTCGTATTTAACCACTGTAACTGGTCGACAAATTTACGGTGAAAAAACACCAGATGCGCTGCCGGTCCACCGAATGCCATACAGCCCAGTTGCAGGAAAGTGAGAAAGATCCGGTACAGTGATGATGTATTCATACAGTGGCTGAAAATTGAAAGATATTAGTGCAACTGTATGACAGTTTTACGAAATTCTACAGATTATTTAAGCATGTGTTTATACACTATGCTGTTTTAACAAAATGAGGACGTGCTCTGCATGCAGAAATATGTACTGAGTATATTGTCGATGACAATGATAGGTCTGAGCGGCTGCCAAACGACATCCGGCTTTAATCCATCTAACTCTAGTCATATTAAATCTGCCAGTTCAGTAGCAGAAGCCCAAGCACGTCCAAACCAGATCAATTTCCGCAAGATCAAGCAAACAGAAAACCGTCCGGTGATTGCACTGGTTCTTGGCAGTGGCGGTGCGCGTGGCTATGCGCATATCGGGGCGATTGAAGTGTTGGAGCAGGCAGGCATACAACCTGACTTTATTGTGGGAACCAGTGCCGGCAGTATCGTAGGTTCCATTTATGCCAGTGGTAAACCGGCGATTGAACTGCGTAATATTGCATTAAGCATGAAAGCGACTGACGTCCGCGACATCAAGCTGGACCGTAAAGGTTTTTTTGATGGCAAAAAAGTCGAAAATTATGTGAATTTACAGGTCGATCAGACGCCTTTGCAAGCCATGAAAATCCCGATGTTTGTGGTAGCAACAGCCTTGAAAGAGGGCAAGCGGGTAGTCTTCAATTATGGTAATACTGGTCAGGCAGTGCGAGCATCTGTTTCTATTCCAAGCATGTTCATTCCGACTGTCATCCAGAAAAAAGAATATGTGGATGGAGGGTTAGTCAGTCCAGTGCCAGTTAAAGTAGCTCGTGAGCTGGGCGCTGATATTGTGATTGCTGTCGATATTCTGGCGCAGCCAATCCATACTGAAACCACCAATGTCTGGGGCCTATTCAACCAGAATATTAATATCATGCAGCAACGTTTAGCTTCTGAGGAACTGCAATATGCCGATGTAGTGATTCAGCCAGACTTACGCGAAAAAGGTCATATTTTTGATGTGCGTGGCAGGGAGCTGACCATGGACGCTGGCATCGAGGCAGCTAAACTCAAGCTACCGGAAATTGCTCAGGTCTATCAGAAGCATAATTACAGTCAGGGTCATCAGATTCCATTGCTCTTGGCCCAGCAACAATAATTTGCTCTAAGATTTTTTAATAAAATATTTATTTTTCATAAAGATGTATAAAAATATTTACCTCTTTTCTCATGTAGATGAAAAGCGGCTCATTTTTGCTCATCGTTTTTAGAGATGAGCTGATGTTTTCTACCTATTGAAAGTCACTTAAAGCCCGAGTTTCAATTGGAAATAAATATTTGAATTATAAAAATATAGTGATTTTATAAATATATTTTAAGGCTATTTTTTGATTTTAACAAAATTATTCACAGACTTAAGTTAAACAACTGTTCAAAAGCTTAGAAGATCATGACAGAATAAAAATTGATAGATTAATAAATGTAAAAGCCATATGAATCACATCGAAATTGGCCAGCAAGTCACATTAGCTCAGTTTGAAAATACAATTTTTACTGTAACTAAAGTTCATCCCGATGGTTCTTTTACCGTTGAAACTATATTACATGGCCAGCAGACTTTAAGTTATGAAAATGTGGCGCGAGAAATGTTGAGACAAGTGCCTGCTTAATTCGAGGTTATTTTTTGTTAATGCATGCAGTTCTCTTAAACCGAGTTCTGCATGCTTAATAAATAATCTCTTAAGTGCAGTGCATTGATTCAAGAAAATAATTTACTAGATAAATTCCTGTTTATTTTATAGTTACTGAAAATAACTTTCTGATGATTTTTATGGATCTTCAGAGGAATATCTTTTTTTTTATATGGTGAAAAATTTCATATCAAGAATTATGATGTTTTATTTGCCGAATTGAACATTTTATTTAGACCAAAAACGCTATAATAATGGTCTATATCATTGTCATTCAAAGAGTTCAGAGAAAACGATGGCCCCTTTAGATCAAATTGCAACAGCATCGGATGACCAGTCAGAGTTAACGATGTCGGTTCTTATGACGCCAGATATGGCGAACTTTTCAGGAAATGTACATGGTGGAACAATTCTGAAATTATTGGACCAGGTTGCTTATGCTTGTGCGAGTCGCTATTCGGGTAGTTACGTCGTAACCTTGTCTGTAGACAAAGTAAATTTCAAAGAACCGATTCATGTCGGTGAGCTGGTGACTTTCCTGGCAAGTGTGAACCATGTAGGTCGTACTTCCATGGAAATTGGTATTCGTGTAGAAGCACAAAATATTCAGAAACGTACTGTACGCCATACCAATAGTTGCTACTTCACGATGGTCGCTGTTGATGAAAATGGTAAGCCTAAACAGATTCCCCCACTGAATCTGGACAATGACTGGAAACGTTGCCGTTTTGAAGCGGCTGAACAACGTAAAGTTGCCCGTCTGCAGGAAAACCATCATCCTTCATGCAGCATCTATAAAAAATCAGCGCATAGTTAAGTACTAAACTTAATTCGCTTATTAAAGAGGCCTTCAATGTGAGGCCTTTTTTTTGCCTAAAAAATCATTCAACTTTGGTTTAAGCTTCTTTTTTAATCCAATATGAAACGATACGTATCGTTTCGTTTTTTGGTTTTAAGCATGAGTGAAGAAGAAAAATGTTCACGGCGTCAGCATAGTATTCTGCAGGCAGTTTCGGATGCACTGGCAGAAGGTGAATATCATCAACTAACTATAGAAGATGTGGCTGCACGGGCAGGGGTTGGCAAATCTACGATTTACCGCTGGTGGAAACATAAATCTGAATTGGTACTAGATGCTTTCAAGCAGCGTACAGCAGGGGTATTTGAACTAGATGCTTCACAGAGCCTGCGTAGTAATCTGGTTCAACAGCTAACTTTGCTAGTTCAGGCGCTTAATCATCCGGTAGGCCGTGCTTTGCTGGTCGTTATGGCCAATCATCGGGAACTGGCTGCAGACTTTTTTCAGCAATATCTGTTACCACGTCGAAAACAAACCCATCAATTGATTCAACACGCCATTCAACGTGGAGAATTACGTGCGGATTATCCTTTTGATCTGATGCTGGACACTTTATATGGGCCGATTCATTACCAGATCATTTTCTTCAACCGCATGCCGGATGATCAATACATCCAGAATCTGGTAGATATGGCCTTAAGCCCAGCTTTGATTTCTCCTTGAGTTTAGTCAGTTCTTAAATTTGCTTTAAAAGTTGCGTGTTATGTCTGCTAGTCCTGAGCGCTTATGGAATCGCTCCTTTGTTCTGTGTTTATTAAACAATCTATTCCGGTTTATCTATTACTTTGCCTTACTGACCATTCTGCCGATTTATATCATGAAAGATCTGGGCGGATCAGTCAAAGAAGCAGGTTTGGCTTTGACCCTGTTCTTAGTTTCATTCATCGCCGTTCGACCTTTTTCAGGCATGATCATCGAGAAACTCGGCAAGAAATTGGCAATGCGTGGAGCCGGAGTTATTTTTGCCTTGTTTGCCTTTAGTTATCTGCTGGTCGATAGCATGTGGTCATTATTGGTAGTACGTTTCTTACATGGGATCTGGTTCAGCATCCTAACGACGGTCACCGTTCCTGTCGCGAATGAGTTTATTCCGGAATCTCGTAAAGGTGAGGGCATGGGCTATTTTGTCATGTCCACCAATCTGGGCGTGGTATTTGGTCCATTACTGGCCTTAACCGTGGTTCAGTTCACCAGCTTTAAAGTGCTGTTTGGCTTGCTGTGATTATCTCTATCGGCTTGATCTTTTACTTCATGCTGAAAATTACCGAATTAGCAAAACCTCAGATCAAAATAGCTGAAAAATCAAAATTCAGCGCTTACGGCTTTTGCTTACTCCAGTATCATGAATTTTATCACGCCCTTTAGTGAAACCAAACAGCTACTGGCCTATACCGGTATCTTCTTTATTGTTTTTGCTGCTTCAATGTTGTTGGTACGTCCTTGGGTCGGTAAGTTTTATGACAATAAAGGTCCGGACGCCGTGATCTATCCATCATTAATCTTTTTTGCCTTAGGTCTGGTGCTGGTGACTTTAGTCAATAATCAATGGATGTTGTGGCTCTCTGCTGTTTTTATTGGGATTGGCTATGGTTCACTTTTCCCATGCCTGCAAACTCTGGCGATTCAGGCTGTGGAGAAACAACGTATGGGGCATGCCATCTCAACCTTCTTTACCTTGTTCGATCTTGGTTTGGCAGTCGGGTCTGTAATGATGGGTATTTTTATAGCGCATTGGGGGTATGAAACCACATATATGTTATGTGCGATGATCGTGATATTGACTCTGCTGGTCTATCGATACACCATATCCAAAAAACGAACAAAAGTAGCGATATAACAGGAATAAGAACATGGAACTTAGACATTTACGTTATTTTTGTATGGTTGCACGAGAACTCAACTTTACTCGTGCTGCGGAAAAGCTAAATACAGTGCAGCCTTCTCTTAGCCAGCAGATCAAAGATCTGGAACAGGAAGTTGGGGTCAAGCTATTAGAGCGTTCTAACCGTAAAGTTGAGCTGACCGAAGCAGGAGAGGTATTTCTCAAAGAAGCTTTGCAGAGTCTGGAACATGCTGAACGTGCGATCCAATTGGCTCGCCAGGTCGCAGAAGTGGAAAAAGAGCATCTGGATATTGGCTTTGTACCTGTGGCGGAAATGAAAATTTTCCCTTATATCATGCCAAATATCCGCGCGCATTTTCCGGATTTAAAAGCCCAGTTTCATAGCCTGACCGATGCTGAACAGTTTTCATGGCTCCGTCAGGGGACGATTGATATCGCTTTTACCCGCTATCCAGACCCTTCAGCAGAATTTGAATCGATCAAGATTTTTGATGAGCCATTAACCTTGATCGTACCGCGCGACTCCGATGTAAGAGATATACCTGCCTTAAGTATCAAAAATTTTGCAGGACGTAACTTCGTGATCAGTGATGAATAGGCTTCACCTCAGCTGTTTAATATCATCCATGAATTTCTGAAAGAGTCCGGTATTAAGGTCAATGTGGTACAGCATTCCACCAATATTTTGCTGAATGTGAATCTGGTCGGTATGGGAGTAGGCTGGAGTTTAGTACCGGCTTATGTCATTCCGTTATTAGGTGAAAATATTATGGTGAAAAAGACCATCGAGCCGCTCCCGATGATTGGTTTGTATGTGACTTATCGCAAGGATCAGAAACATGAAGTGATTAACCTGATCCTGAAAGTGTTAAAAGAAAAATTCTGCCTGGATTTATTTTAATTTAGGGAGAGGGATCGGCTAGGGAAACCGACACAGATGAGGATGAAATGATTGGTAGCATATCCTCACTCATCTCGCTCTAAAATAACGCTATAGTCAGGGAATAAAATAAAGCATAGGTTCACGATTATGATGACCTTATATAATAATCCGCAGTCTCGCGGCCTGACTTTGCTGCCCTTGCTGAAAGAGCTGGAAATTGAAAATCAGCTTGAGCAGATTGAAATTGCTTATACTGAGATGCACCAGCCAGCTTATGAGCAGATTAATCCCATGGGCAAGGTTCCATGTCTGGTGGATGACGGTATTGTCATTTCAGAAATGGCAGCAATTTATGTCTATCTGGCAGATAAATATCGGGAGAAAGGTCTGGCGCCTGCACTAGATGACCCTAAACGCGGGGCTTATCTGAAATGGATGTTCTTCTGCCATGGTCCTTTGACTGAATATATTGATATCAAAAACCTCAAGGTACTTCAGACAGAGATCGAAAAGAATCGTAGAAGCCTGAGCTTTGGTCACGAAGATTCTGTGTTTAATTTCCTTAAGCAGGGAATACAGAAAGCGAATCCGTATTTACTTGGTGAAGAATGTTCGGCTGCAGATTTATATGTGGCTTATTGTTTAATCTTTGCTATTTCCTCCGAAATATTACCACCTTTTGATGAGTTCAAGCCTTTTCTACAGCAGATGGCGTACCGTGATTCACTCAAAGATATTCCATGGTTTCAGCGATACCGTACTTAGCTGAAACCTTATTTAGTGTCATCCATAAATAAAAAACCACGCCGTAGCGTGGTTTTTTAAGTCAGGTCAATTATTATTTAACATGGAGCTTGTTGAACAGCGCCTTGCTTGTGCTTTCCATAGATTGAGGAATGGCAAGAGCTGCTACGAAGCGGTCTGGACGCAGGATGACGATAGAATCTTGGGTCTTGCCAAACCATGTACGGATATTAGTGCCGATATCACCAATGGTAATAACATCTTCATATTGCTTACGCTGTTGATTAGACAGCTGAACCACAGGAATGACCTGAATGAACTTCACGCCAAGTTTTTTCCATTGCTGCATTGATTCCTTGCTTAAGCCCCATTTCGGATCTACACCCCAGGCAATGATGGCAAAGTTATTACCAATGACTTCATCCAGTAATACTGTTTCACCAGATTCCAGTTTGACCTGTGGCTGAATGAACATTTTGCCAACTGGAGAGTCTTTGTGAGTATTTGCCAGTAACGCACCATCATGATATTTCGGCATTGGTTTAAAGCGCATTTCCAGCAGGTACTGTTTGATTGGCTTAATATAGTTCAATGCATAGGCAATACCGTCACGCACAAAACCTTGCCATTTTTTCGGTGGCGCAAGCACGTGCCCTGCCATGACTGAAAGATCGATCATCGCTTTGGCATGATCCTTACGTTCCACTTGGTAAGAGTCCAGTAATTCATGGCTTGCTTTACCCTGGATCACCAATGCAACTTTCTAGGCCAGGTTAAAGGCATCACGCATACCGCTGTTATAGCCTTGGCCTTGCCATACCGGCATGATGTGTGCAGCATCACCAGCAAGCAGAATACGGTCAGCACGGAACTTATCTGCAATACGTGCATTGTGGGTATAGACACGTTGACGAATCACTTCGATTCCATCGGTATTTGGTAAAACTTTAGATAGTAGTTTGGCAATATTTTCCGGTTTGCTGAGGTCTTCCTGAGTTTCTCCTGGCATGACCATGAACTCGAAGCGGCGAATGCCATGCGGCAGGGCAGCCGATACATACGGACGTACCGGGTCACAGCATAGATAAATATGTGGGGTTGCCAATGGGTCATTATCGATATCAATCATGATCCACTGGTTCGGTGCAGTTTCACCTTCAAATGGAATATTGAGGGTACGACGTACATAAGAGTTACCACCATCACAAGCAATCAGGTATTGAGCATGTATAACTTCTGCACCACCGTCTTTAGTTTGAACATTTAAAGTTACATCCTCAGCATCCTGGCTGAAATGTGTCAGATGGCGCGAGAAAAGTACTTCAGTTTTTTTATATTGTTTGAGGTCTTGCAGCAGAACATTATCTACTTGTGGCTGAATGAAAGCATTACGGCGGGAGAAACCAAATTCACGAGTCTGTGGCTGAATGTCTGCAAAGCAACGGCCTTTGGGTGTCAGGAAGCGCATGGCATGGTTAGGAGTGGTATGCGGCAAGACCTGATCAACCAGTCCCAAAGATTGAATGGTACGCAAGGATTCATCATCAATGCCGATGGCACGCGGATAATCGATCAGGCTATCCAGCTGTTCAACCACAGTGACCTGTACGCCCTGTTTGCTCAGGTAGTTTGCAATCGTTAAGCCTACCGGGCCAGCACCCAAAATCGCCACTTCAGTGGTGCAATTTGTATTGCTCATCGCTAATGTCCATTCAATCAATTCAGGATTGAGACTATTAAGGAACAATCAATAGCGCTAAACAAGCTAGTCCATAGTAGGTCATGTCTATCAAATAGATTTAGTTGAAAAGATTTTTATTTTAATAAATTATTGATAATAAATAATAATATTTAAATTTATTCATAAGGTGAATGAACCCTATGATCATTTCTGGCTATAGTGAACAGCCTATAACATATAAAAAAGCTGAATCACGCAGTTGCATGATTCAGCCTCAGTCTACATCCGGCAGCATAGATCGAACCTACTGGAGATTTACTGCACGAGATGTTGCTTTAAACCTGATTAACGAGTCGATGTCGACTTAGTCGTTTTCTTACCATCTTTGTCTTCTGTAGCAGCTTCAGACGCAGCAGGCTGGTCAGCAGGTCCAGCCGTGGTTACATTCGGATTTGGGTTATTCGTTGCAGGAAGTTCCTGAGTTGTTACAGTGACTTTCTGTTCCTCAGTGGTCTTCGTGTCAGTGGTATTGTTTGCTGCAAAACTGGTAGCTGCGGCTGCAGTAAGCGTTGTTGCAAGTAAGATTTGTGCATATTTCATGTTGAGCATCCTTTTTATTACATTTATAAACTGCCGAATGACCATCACATCAATCCGGCAGGAATTCATCCTAAGCATGAAAATTTTACGGAGCAAAGTAATTAACAAAAGCCGCACGAAGCTGTTAACCAAGCAAATACAATCACTGAAAATTTGTTTTCTTCTGTTAAATGTATAGGAAATTTTTAGCTGGAAATGTGTGTAAATATTTCAAATATAGCGTTTAAGTGAACCAGTTAACGGCTAAAAAGTACTTACTACAAACTGTTATTTTTATTTGCACTGAGATAAATAGGATTTACTCATCCAAAAAATGAACACTTTTGCAAGAGTCCAGTGCTCTATAATAGTCAGGTTTACTACTTCTAATTCTATCTTTGAGAATCAATTTTGAAAGTTCTTGCCGCTCAGCAGCCTATTCCTGTACACATCATTTCCGGATTTTTAGGTGCCGGTAAAACCACTTTATTAAAATATTTACTGAGCCAGAAACCGGAGCAGGAAGTCTGGGCTGTGCTGATGAATGAATTTGGTCAGATTGGCGTCGACCAGCAATTACTGCCTCAGGATCAGGGCTATGCAGTGAAAGAATTGCTGGGTGGCTGTTTATGTTGTAGTAGTCAGTTGCCGATGCAGATTGCTTTATCCCGGCTATTGTCAGAAACCAAACCGGACCGGCTATTTATTGAACCTACAGGACTCGGACATCCCGGACAACTGCTGGAACAGCTCACTGAACCACATTGGCAGAGCCATTTAAAGATGCAATCTTTAGTTACCGTGGTGGATGGCTCACGTTTACATGATCGGGACTGGACGCATCAGAACCTGTATGCGGATCAGCTGAAAGTTGCCAATATTGTGGTTATTTCCCATGCTGATTTGATGACTGAAACTGATCATGCTGCTTTAACTGAACTCAAGTCTGAGTATCAGCCATATGCCCAGCACTGGCTGATGATAGAAAACGGACAGCTGGATATTGAGCAAATCAAACAGGATTATCAGGGTACTCCTCGGCAGATCCAGCCACTGCTCAAGCAACAGCGCCAAATATCTGGAGAGGTGCCGGCTGTCGTACATCAGTTGCCTTATCATTATGTTGAAAGTGCACAAGGCTATCAGGTGGCAGGTTGGAAATTGCCGAAACGCTGGCAGTTTGATTTTTATAATCTGCTGGATTTGCTTTGTGAGCAGCAGGACTGGCTCAGAATCAAAGGGATTTTCAATACCAATCAGGGCTGGAAAAGCTTTAATTTCAATCCTGAACAGTTTAATTATCAGTCTGCCGAAGAAGGTATTGATAACCGGGTAGAAGTGATTTACCAGACCTCACGTGACTGGCTGGAATTTGAAACTGCTTTAATGCAATGCCGGATTGATGCGGAAGCAGGACATTCTGCTGGCTAAATTTTCTGGAATGGCGATAAATCTGTTCAGCAAAATCGATATAAATCTTATATGCTAGGCGCCAAATTTGAGGATTGTGTTATGGCGCTTAAAGCAACGATTTACAAGGCTGACCTGAATATTGCCGATATGGATAACCATCGTTATGAAGACTATCAGTTGACGATGGCGCTGCATCCTTCGGAAACCATTGAACGTCTGATGGTACGTATTCTGGCTTATGCACGTTTTGCTGGCGAGGCGCTTGAATTTACCAAAGACCTGTTTGAGACTGATGAGCCAGCGTTGTGGGAAAAAGACCTGACTGGCCAATTATTGAAATGGATCGAAGTGGGTTGTCCTGACGAAGATAAAGTCAAGAAAGCCAGCGCACGTTGCAAACAGGTCGCAGTAGTCGCTTATGGTTCTTCAGTTGATGAATGGTATAAACGTAATTCCAAGTTAAAAACGCTGTCAAATGTTGAGGTCTGGAAAATTTCAACCGCCAGCACTGAAGCGGTAAAACAGTTATGTGAACGTACCATGCAGCTGCAACTAAATATCATGGATGGTGAATGGACCCTGATCGGTGATCAGGCCCAAGCTGTAATTGAATGGGAACAGTTACAATAACAACTCACAAGAATGCAAGTTTTGACTTGTGTCCTCGCCCCAATATTTCGTATATCTGGAGAGAATAATGAGTTCCAGGGACGAAGCATGTATCATGAACTTTATGATTTGCTGTTAGCAGTCGTGATTGGTGCGGTTATTGGAGCGGAACGGGAATATCATAGTAAATCTGCCGGACTGCGCACCATGATCATGGTCAGTCTGAGTTCTTGTCTATTTACTATTATTTCCTTAAAAATCGGCGTCGCCAACCCCGACCGTCTGGCAGCTAATGTCTTAACTGGCCTGGGTTTTCTAGGAGCCGGAGTAATTTTAAAAGATGATAACCGGATTTCTGGTATTACCACTGCGACCACGATCTGGATGACTGCTGCACTGGGCATGGCAGTCGGTGCCGGCTATGAACTGTTAAGTGTCTGGGCAACGGTGATTGTGCTGGTGGTGCTGGTACTATTGGTCTATGTGCAACGTGGGATTGAGCATCTGAATCAAGAACGTAATTATGAAATTGTCTGTCCTTTTGAGCAGCATGAGCCGGATCATTATGAAAAACTGTTTAAACAATACAAATTGAAAGTCATCCATTCAAGCCAGCAAAAAATCGACCGACGGATCACAGGCCGCTGGATCCTGATGGGGTCGGCTAAAAATCACCAGAAATTAACCCAGTATTTATTACAGGATAAGAAGATTCAGGAACTCAGCTTTTGATCCATTGGAGCTAAAGTCTGAGGAATTTGGCTCAATCGTGTTTATACTAGGGCTATTTGCAAAATGAAGGATATTGACGATGACCAAAGAACTAGAAATTATTGACCTGGTGGTGGGTGAAGGTAAAGAAGCGGTAAAAGGTGCACTGATTACCACGCATTACACTGGCTGGCTGGAAGATGGAACCAAGTTTGATTCATCGCTGGATCGTGGTAATTATTTTGAGACGGTCATCGGCACTGGTCGTGTGATTAAAGGCTGGGATCAAGGTATCATCGGCATGAAAGTGGGGGGCAAACGTAAGCTGATCGTACCTGCTCATCTGGCTTATGGTGAACGTAAAATGGGGAACATTATCCCGGCAAATTCCAACCTGATTTTTGAAATCGAACTGTATGACGTTAAAACACGTGACTGATATTATGTGACTTTCTGAACAGTACAATATGTCAGGAATTCAGCAGCAGGATAGCTCGTCGGTTATCCTGCCTTTTTATATGAAAAATCATTGGCAATATCCAACATTCCACGTACATTAGAATTAATAACAGTAGCTACAGGATGGTCTTTTTGCTCAGGTTTAGGGGGATTATGCTGATATTGGCATCGTGGTTGATGCTGATATTTTTAATGGGGACTACACGGATCGTGTGGGCTCAATATGATGCTGCTCCAGAATCTTATTTCCTAGCTCATCAGAATGAGGTCACCGAACTAAAATTTGATGAAGACAGTACCACCTTGTTGCAAGGCAAATGGCAGTTCTATCCACGTCAGTTCATTGAGCAACCAGATCCTGAACTCGAATCACAAGTAGTTGAACTTCCAGCTTCATTCAAGAGTCTCACCGGAACCAATGCCACTTATGGCACTTTTATTAGCCATTTTAAAATTCCCAAAAAATTTATCGGACAACGTTTAGCGATTCAGATTCCGAGTCAGTATGGTGCTTATAGCATTTATTTAAATGGGGATATCTTGCTGCGTCTTGGTAAAATCAGTAAAACCCCGACAGGGCAGGTGACTGAAAAGGCACCTAAGATCGCATCTTTTGTGCCACAGAATGAATATTTTACCTTAAGTATTCAGGTTTCCAACTATACTAATTTACATGGCGGACTAGAAAAGCCTCTGAAAATTGGCCCCTCTGCGACCATTAACCGACAGTTTATGTTGCAAATGCTGAGTATTGCTTTGGTCTGTGGCACAGTGCTGGGTGTAGGACTATTTACCATTTTATTTTCCCTGTTTCGCGGATCTGTGGAGCGAAATAGCCGCAGTGTATTTATTTTTGGCTTATTTATTATTTTTTTGGCACTGCATAATCTGTTTTCTGCGCCACATCCATACGCCATTGTAAGTAAAATCAGTTGGTTATGGGGCGCTCGTCTAGAATATCTGTTCACTTTTCTGGCAATCTTATTCTTCCTGAGCTACATGTACCTGTTTAAGCCACGTTATATCCGACGTTCAATTTATTACGTAGGTGCGGGATTACTGATTTTTAATATCGCAGTAACCTTGTTTAACACACCAGAAGTTTTTGAGCGTCTAGCTTTGTATAGCGTTATCTATGGTCTGGTGATACTGGGTAATTTTATTTACGGGTTTTATGTGACACTTTCTCAAGGAGATGAATATTCGTTCACTAACCTGTTTGCCATCATCTTTCTGTGTGTGACCTTTCTTAATGATTATCTGGTATTACTGAATGTAATTGAGAGCGTGCATCTGTCATTTATTTCGACCAGCCTGTATGTCTTGATCATTATGTTTCAACAATCTCGTAATTATGCCCATCAAACCTACCATACCGAGCGACTGAATAATAAATTAATGATCTTGAACAGTTCACTGGATCAGAAAGTCAAAGCACGTACCGAGCAATTACGTGAACTGAATGCCAAACTCGAACATCAGGTGAATATTGATGCTTTGACGGGTGCCTTTAACCGTCGTGCTTTAAATGACCAAATCCAGCAGCAGTTTTTATACTGTCAGCAACATCCACACAGTACACTGATTTTTGCCATGCTCGATGTCGACTATTTTAAAAATTACAATGACTATTATGGGCACTTAAAAGGAGATGAAATTTTACAGAATCTGGTCAAGGTCATTCAGACGGTACTCCCTGAATCCGCGTATTTAGCCCGTTATGGTGGAGAAGAATTTGCGATTCTACTCACTGATGTACCTGTTCAGGCAGCCTTAGAGTTTCTGGAAAAAGTCTTGCACAAGATTCGCGAACAGCAATTTGAACACTTAAATCGAACAGATGATAAATCTTATGTCACGGTCAGCATGGGTATTTCCTGGATGGATCAAACACATCCCTATCCAGATATTCATGCACTGATGAAAGCGGCAGATGTGCAGTTATACGCGGCTAAGCAGGCAGGGCGAGATCAACTTAAAATGGTATAAAAATTTTTAATTTTAAAAAGCGTATTTATATAAATGATAATTTTCTTCATTTTCCGATTGATGATTCGGTGAGAAAAATCCATTTTTTTGATAATAACTTAAAGCTGTTTGAGTCGATTGGACTTTAATTTTATGGATATTTTTATGCACTAAGGATTTGTGCATCTGATCAAAAAGCTGGGTGCCAAACCCGAGTCGCTGGAAACGTGCAGCCACATAGTGCATCAGGATTTCTCCAGTGTCACTGACCAGCAAAAAGCCGACAATCTGATCATTTAAAATATACACCCAGCAGTCGTTATAAAGCATTTCCACAATCAGCTGGGCGTGATTAAACTGCTCCAGCCAGCGTTGGATCACGCTGTCTTCACGTTGATGATCCAAAATACAGGATTGAATACTGTCGTGGATGACCTGAATTATTTGAGGTATATCTTGAATCTTCCCTTCACGAATCATAATTTTATTCATTTACTCGACCATAAAGAGGGACCTTTTATTTGAAGGAAAATGCTCAAAAAAACAAATACCAATCGTGTAGCTTTTTGAGTGCATTTGCTAAAGAATCCAGAGTTGATGATCGATTCTGTAGTGATTTGTCTGATTTATTTATCCTGATCAATATTGGCTTTCTGGATTCATTCTAATTTTTAACAAGATTTTAGATCCTTATTTCAAATTGAATACTGGGAAATAAGGCTCAACCGAAGAAAAAAATCCAAGAAGATCTAAAAAAATCCTCAAGTTTGCTGTACAAAAAATAGACTTGTGTTAATTTGGAAGAAAATCGCCAAATCAAGAATTGGCAGACCGTGATAAAAATAAAATTAACTACACGAGATGATCAATGATTCTTAAATTCCTGATTTTTTCATGTCTAGCCCTGATACTGTATGCGACCTGGTTTATCGGCATGAAAATCTATAAAACCCAGCGCTATGTAAAGACTAAACGTGTCGAAAAAGAGGATCCGATTTCCAGCAGTACTGAAGAGAGTCAACCTGAGTCTCAGGAAACATTGCATGTGGTCGATGCCTATGAGCTGGAACTGTTTGATGATGTGGCGCAATTATTTTTCCAACATCAGGTTCAGATTCAGGATCGCAATGAAGCAGAGCAGTTACAGCAGGAACTGCTCCGTAAGATGCCGATGCATACCGGTACACAAATCCGTCAGATGGATTTAGGCGAATGGTCAATTTTCTGGAATTTTTATGACCAGTCACTGGAATATTATGTCGGCCGTTATGGGGTATTTTATGCCCATGTCGACCGTTTCGGCGAGGAACACCGTCAGGAAATCAGAACCGATATTCAACAGGCACGTTATGCTTAAGCAGCTAAATGCTTAAATACTCTAGAGACTAAAATCAAGCTGCATTTTTGAGTTGATGTAATTCACTGAACTTGGCGAGCACTTCATCCCAGAGCTGTTCTGCGCCCTGACGGAAATAACCCATATGTCCAATGTGTTTGAGTCCATAATCGGTCGCCTGAATATCAATATAATGCAACGAGGCCTGACGGTAATGTTGTATAAAGGCTTGTCTGGATTTAGGTAAGGCCCAGGCATCATCGAGTGCGGCTACGGCATAAATAGGTGTTTTTACCGCGGCATAATGGGCATGTAGGTCTTTCAGTTCAGGATCGGCAAAGAAATAGGTCGGATTTTTACACCATTTGCGCCACTGACGATAAACATCACGCGGCAAGTCAGCGCCCATATTTAAACGACTCCATGGCAAATAGCCTGTCACCGCTACCATCGGTGGAAAAACAATATTCCAGATTACCTGAACCTTGATTCTTTCAGTTAAAGGCATATAACCATGCCAGCCAGCACCGGTGCCAAAGCAGTACATTGCTTCAATGCGATCATGATATTTACTTAATCCCAAAGCCTGCCCGCCATAGGAGTGGCCAATCATATAAATATCCAGACCGGTTTTGCTCAGATAATCAATCGCAGCGCTGAGATCATATTGTCCCCAGTCTAAATAGGACATTTTAAAATTCTTTAAACGTTTGGGTGCAGAATCAGCCACCCCACGATAATCAAAAGTCAGTACCTGAAAACCTGCTCGTGCTGCATATTCGGCAAAGCGCCGGTAAAAAGCTTGGGGGACACCTGTTGCGCAGGCGATGACAATATTGGCTTTGGCATATTCACTGCGGTAAAGCTTGCCGGTTAAGGTATAGCCATCTTCTGCCAGAAACTGCACGGTTTCGACCTGAACTTTTCCTTGTTGCATGCTGGATATCCTTATACGTGGATTGAATCAGGGGAGGTGAATCTATATTATTTTTAATCTGATCTAAGCCATGATGTCAAAACTCACGAGTCGTAAATGACATCTATGCTTACCTATATGGCATGTAATCGCCTCATACAAAAGGAAGGGCTACCTCATGCTGATTGATTTTCATCAGGCACAATTACAGAAATTTATGGCTTTAGCGACTCAGGTTGAAGCTGAACCGGAACACTATTTACAGTTTGATTCCGTTTCTGATTTTTATAAGACCAGTTGGTTAAAGAAATTTCCTGCGGGTACGGTCTGGTATGCTTCCGGCCTAGATGATGGGGCAGAAGAATTTCATGCGGTCATTGAGTATCATGAAGTTCAGCTTTTACTCAGCTGTGGACCCTGTATATCTGCAAAAATTGCCTGGAAACATTGACCTCAATGCCAATTTTTCTCAATAAAAAAATAATGACAGCCGATGTAAAATTGACTTAAATAGCTTATCTTCTCTGTCAGATGATTCATTTGACTTAATTTGAGTCCATAACCCCTAATAAAAATAAGGAAAATAGATATGGCCCACCAGTTTACCGTAAATGCAATTATTCGTGGTGTCTCGATTGATGAGTTTAAACGTCTGGCAAATGACATCAGTTTGCATGAAGCGGTTTGTCATCGAATCCCTGCTCAAAATATGGAAATTCTGGTTTCAGAAAAGCAGGGACATCTATATACCCTGAAGCGCGCCTACAATCTGGATGTCAAAATTCCGGATATTGCAAAAAAACTGCTGAAAGATGCGTTTCGCTTGCAGCGTACCGATGTTAGCAATCTAGAAGAAATGACTTCAGTCGTGGAACTAGGTGCCAATCTGCCGATTGAAGCTAAATGTAAGCGTGCCGTTACAGGTGATGAACAGCAGATTCAGTTCCAGTTGAACTGGACGGTGAATGTGAAAGTGCCTTTGGTCGGTGGCATGCTAGAAAAACATGCTGAAGACGAAATCCGCAAGTTCAGTGAAATCGAGATCAGCATTGTAGAAGATGAGCTACGCAAGAATCTGAAAGTTTAAATTCGTACATTCTCACTTAAAAAAGAGCCTGTAAGTCAGGCTCTTTGTTATTTTAAGCTGTTTTTTCAAATTTACTGCGGTAAAGCAGGGCAGTGAATAGGGTCACTAGACACACAGTCCAGATATAGTACAGGGCACCAATATTGCTATATAGGCTCAACCATTGCACCAGTGGCAAGGTGATTCCACCTGCAATCGCATAGGCCAGATTATAGGAAAATGAAATTCCGCTGAAACGGATTTGTGCCGGGAACATTTTCACCATGCTATAAGACACCATGCCACGGTTCCTGAGCTTAGACCGAGCAACATGTAAAGCATGAACACCGTTGACGCTTCAACATGACCCAGACTGTGATAAAAAATCCCAGCCATTGCCGCGACAAAAATAGAGCCAAGTAAAATGACCTTGCCTGCACCGAAACGGTCGGCCAGTACACCAGCGATAATGCAGCCGAGCATTTGCATTAGGATTGCAGCACTTTGCATCTTGAATGCATCAGCACGTTCGAAGCCAAAACTGGCCACCAGTAAATTTGGCATCGCCAGAATCAAGACCACCACACAGCCGGTCAGGAACCAGGTAAATAACATCCCAATGCCTACAGCAGTTTTGTGGCTTAACAGTACCTGTTTGACTGGTAATTCTTTCGCCAGTTCTTTTTTCGCCTGCATGGCTTTAAAAACTGGAGTTTCTTTCAAATAACTGCGCAGGTAAAGAGCGATAAAACCGAAAATTCCACCCAGAATGAAGGGAACGCGCCAAGCCCAGTCTTTGATTTCCGCTTCAGTGAACTGTAAGGAAATAAACAGCGACATTAGGGCACCGAGTAGAATTCCGAGTGATAGGCCAGCGGTCAGCAAACCATTGGCAATCCCAATTCGGCCTTCAGGCACATGCTCAGACACAAAGGTCCAGGCAGCCGGAATTTCACCACCAATCGCAATACCTTGAACAACACGCATCAATAACAGCAGCAATGGTGCAGCATAACCAATATTTTCAAAGGTTGGCATGATCCCAATCATGAGGGTCGGTAGCGCCATCAGCAAGATGGATAAACTGAATAGTCTTTTACGACCGATCAGATCCCCAAAATGCGCCATCACCACACCGCCGAGTGGGCGAAAGAAATAGCCTGCGGCAAAGATGCCATAGGTATTTAGCATGGCCCAAAACGGACTCAGGGTACTTGGAAAGAACAGTTCAGAGATCAATTTGGCGTAGAACACATAAATGACAAAATCATAGAATTCCAGTGCGCCACCTAGGGACGATAGTCCGAGGGTGTGTTTATCAGCACGGCTCAGATAGGGTTGTGCATTCATGTGCTCGTTCCATTATTTAATATCCATGATTTGAGTGCTGATTTTAAAGAAGGGTTATTTTCTTGAATAATCAATCTTTCTTTGTTTAATCTAAACTAAAAGTTATTAAAATTTAAATGAATAAAATAATTTGGAATGTTTTGATTAATTATTTTCCTTTCAAGTGAAGTTTTTAAGGCAAAAATAAGCTGGAGTCCGAAACATTACTTAAAATACAGCTTATCTTTTTTAGACGTATTTATTCATTTTAGTATGATGTTCATTCTGTAATTTTCCTTCTAAGATAGAGTTAGATGAAAAAATTACAGGATAGCGTGATGACAAATACCTTAGCAGTGGCACAGCAAGGTGAGGCCGTTTTAACCCTAATTGCCAGTCCGGTCACACAGGCTGAATTTGACAGTGACTGGTTGCGGCAATTTAACAGCGCCTTGATGGAAACCATGCAGCACCGTCAGGGCGTGGGCATTGCAGCACCGCAGGTTTATGTCTCTAAACGCATTATTATTGTCGCATCACGGCCCAATTTACGTTATCCGGATGCGCCGTATATGGATGCTGTGACCATGATCAATCCGGAGATTATCAGTGCCTCAGCTACGCAAGTATTGGGTGAGGAAGGCTGTTTAAGTGTGCCCGAGCAAAGAGGGAGGGTCGCTCGAGCAGAAGAGGTTGAGGTGCGTTATTTTACCTTAGAGGGAAATGAAGTGGTTCAGTCGTTTAAAGGCTTTCCGGCACGAATTGTACAGCACGAAATTGACCACTTGAATGGAATTTTATTTGTAGAAAAGCTTTCAGAAGCATAATTACTTGGCCTGAATTGCGGTGCCATAAGCGAAGACTTCAACCATACCACCTTGCATGCCAAGTTCGGTAGTACTGAGACGGATTCCCATAATCTGGTCAGCGCCCATTTTTTCTGCTTCCAGTTTTAACCGTACTATAGCCTCACGTCGCGCCCGTTCAACGACACTCTCATAACTGGTCAAGCGACCACCTAGCATGTTTTGCACATTAGCAATCGCATATTTAAAGTAATCATGTGAAATCACCACATTGCTGCTGATCATATGACCGGGGAGTGTAGATTCGATGAAGCGGCTATTATTGACTCGGATATAAGCCAAACGCTGTTCCTGTTCATCCAGATATTGCAGATGCTTGCGCTCGTTAAAGCGACCAAAACCGAAACCCACGCTGAACAGAATGGCAAAAATGACAATCTGTATAATCAATCCGTCCATGCATTAGTTCGCCTGTGGAAATGGATCAGGTAGTTTAGGTATGACCGGATCAACGATGACTGCAGTGCCATACACAAACAGTTCAGAAGCACCTTGGGCAATATTTGAGGTAGAAAAACGAATACCCACAATCGCATTGGCACCCATACTGCGAGCTTTTTCAATCATCCGGTTCATAGCTTCCTGACGGGATTCTTCCAGTAATTCGGTATAAGCGGTCAACTCACCACCGACAATATTTTTTAGACCGGCCAGAAAATCACGTCCAACATGCTTACTGCGCACAGTACTGCCATAGACCACATCGATTTGCTGGCGAATAGTATGTCCCGGTACAGATTCCAGATTGCTCAATAACATGCAGATATCTTCTTAATCAGTCATATAATCATGAAGATAGAAAATCTCCTTTAAAAAAGCAATAAAAAAGCCCACCGAAGTGAGCTTTTCTGAAAAGGAGTTAGACTTATTTTGCCTGTTCCGCACGACGCTGTTCGGTCACAGACGGGCGATACGGTACAGTGTCTGAGGTATTAACTTTCAAACCACCACCAAGACTCTTGTACAGTTCAACCTGGCTGTTCAGATTCGCCTGTTCAAGTAATAATAAACCTTGTTCTGCTGCATATGAAGCACGTTGTGCATCCAGTACAGTCAGATAACTGTCAATACCGGCACGGAAACGTGCTAGAGACAGACGGTAAGTGGTATTAGTTGCATCGACTAGACGGCGTTGAGCAGCAATACGGTCACCAATATTCTGACGTACCGCTAGGGCATCATTCACTTCACGGAATGCAGTCTGAATAGATTTTTCGTAATCTGACAGCGCAATTTGCTGATCTGTTTCAGAAATACGAATATTGGCCTGACGTGTACCCCAATCGAAGATTGGAATATCCAGACTTGGGCCTATAGACCACGCAAAACTGCCAGACTTGAACAGATCACCCAGATCCGCAGATGCAAAACCTGCAGAACCCGTCAGGCTGATGGTTGGGTACAAACGTGCACGGGCAGCACCAATATTGGCACCTGCCGCAGACAGACGGTATTCAGCTGCACGTACATCCGGACGGTTAATCAGCAGGTCACTTGGTAAGCCTGCACCTAGGGCCGCACTAGAGGTAATGCGGGTAACACGTTGTGCCGGTAACAGGTTGGCCGGTACGGGTTGACCTACAAGCAGGTTTAGCAGGTTTTGTGCCTGAGCCACCTGGGTGCGATAGTTGGCAACATCATTACGTGCAGTTTCAACAGAAATTTGCGCCTGACGTACTGGAAGTTCGCTATCGATCCCCACATCAAAACGTTTCTTGTTCAGGTTGTAGGATTCAAGCTGGGCTTTCAGCGTTTGCTCAGCCAGTGCCAGATTGGCATTGGCAAATGAGTAACTTAGCCATGCTTGGGCCACCTGACCAATCAGGGAAATCTGAGTCGCATCACGTGCACTTTGAGTCGCCAGATAAGTATCTAAAGCATTATCACGCAAGCTGCGCACACGACCCCAGAAATCCAGCTCAAATGCAGTTACGCCTAGACCGACATTATAAGTCGTCACAGCGCCACGGCTTTGCGGGTTGTTACTGCCAGTATCCTGACGTAACACGCTGCCGCTCGCACCAATGGTTGGCAGACGGTCATTTTCAGAAATCTGATAAGCCTGTTGGGCACGCTGAATGTTTAATGCGGCAGTACGCAAATCACGGTTATTGGTCAATGCCAGATCCAGTACCTGTAACAGGCGCTGATCAGCAAAGAATTCTTTATAACCCTGTTCTGCTACAGAAGTACCTGAAGCATTGGTATAACTGCTTGGGATATTTGCCTCTGCAACGGGCTCTGGGCCACGCATGCTTTGACATGCAGTCAAAGCAAGCGCGAGGGCAGATACCGCAATGCTACGACCTGTAATAGACCATATATTTTGCATTACGACTTGTACTCCTGATTTTGTTGTTTTGGTTTGTATTTAAAGATACTTCGAATCCACACGTAGAATACAGGAATAAAGAAGATACCTAAAAGAGTCGAACTGATTACACCACCAAGGACACCATAACCGACGGAGTGCTGGCTACCCGCACCGGCACCTGAAGCAAGTGCTAGTGGAAGTACACCAAAACCGAAGGCAAGGGTGGTCATGATAATTGGACGTAAACGCATTTTTGCTGCATGCAGGGTCGCATCAAACAACTCTTCGCCTTGTTCCTGCAGCTCTTTGGCGAATTCTACAATCAAGATTGCGTTTTTCGCAGAAAGACCAATTACGGCAATAATCGCTACCTGGAAGTAGATGTTATTCGACAGGTTCGGGTCTTTAAACAGAATCATACCGCCAAAGGTCAATAGTAATGCACCCACGATGCCTAATGGTACAACCAGAAGAACTGAGAATGGAATTGACCAGCTTTCATACAATGCAGCCAGACACAGGAACACGATCAACAGTGAAAGCGCGTACAAGAATGGTGCCTGTGCGCCAGACTCACGTTCTTCCAGAGACAGACCCGTCCATTCATAGTCGAAACCTTGCATGCCCATTTCAGGAAGCTTGGCAATGATTTCTTCCATCGCACGCATTGCATCACCTGAGCTCACGCCCGGTGCCGGTGTACCCTGAATGTTCATTGCAGATACGCCGTTATAGCGTTCTAGACGAGGCGAACCATAGGTCCATTCACCCGTTGCGAATGCCGAGAACGGTACCATTTCGCCACGGTTGTTACGAACATACCACTGGTTCAGGTCTTCCGGCATCATACGAGAGCTGGCTTCACCCTGAACGTACACTTTTTTCACACGACCACGGTCAAGGAAGTCGTTGATGTACGAACCACCCCACGCCATGCTCATGGTACTGTTAATTTCAGAGATGCTGACACCTAAAGCACCGGCTTGTGCATGATCGACAATCACACGGTACTGCGGGTTATCTTCCTGACCATTTGGACGGACACCTGCAAGACGTTTGTCTTGTGCAGCCAGGCCCAGAACAGTATTACGCGCTGCCAAAAGTTGCTCATGGCTTTGACCACTTGCTGCTTTTAACTGCATGTTAAAGCCGGCAGATACACCCAGTTCAGGCATTGCTGGCAATTGTAATGGCATGATGTAAGACGCATCTTTCACAATCATGTTCAGTGCCATACCACGCTGGATAATTGCACCGACCTGTGATTCTGGTGTGGTACGTTCAGACCAGTCTTTCAGTTTGATAAATGCCAGACCAGCGTTTTGACCTACACCTGTGAATGAGAAACCAGCCACACTGAAGACAGATTGGACATGATCTTTTTCATTTTCCAGGAAGTAGCCTGTCATGGTATTGATGACTTTATCGGTACGTTCCAAGGTTGCATTTGGTGGCAACTGTACCAGCGTCATTACGACACCTTGGTCCTCATCAGGTAAGAATGAAGAAGGTAGTTTCTGGAAGATCAGCACAATAATCCCGATCACCACCGCATAGATGATACCGGAGAAAATCTTGTGGTGTGTCATACGATTGACGCCGCCCTGATATTTCACAGAAACACGGTCAAAGCTATGATTAAACCAGCGGAAGAATCGTGCAGCTGGATTGTTACTTTGCGGCTTGTTCGGATCATGCTGTTTCAGAATGGTTGCACACAGAGCAGGGGTAAAGGTTAAGGCCACCACCAGAGACAGAACCATCGCTGTGACCAGCGTGATTGAGAACTGACGATAGATAACCCCTGTAGAACCACCAAAGAAGGCCATTGGTACGAATACTGCAGACAGTACCGAGGTAATACCGATCAGCGCACCAGAGATCTGTTTCATCGACTTTTCAGTCGCGCTCACAGGATCAAGATGCTCTTCAGCCATGACACGTTCAACGTTTTCGACCACAACGATCGCATCATCGACCAGCAGACCAATCGCGAGAACCATCGCAAACATGGTTAAGGTGTTGATCGAGAAGCCGAAAATATTAATGATTGCAAAAGTACCCAGTACAACCACTGGAACAGCCATGGTTGGAATAATCGTTGCGCGCCAGTTCTGCAAGAACAGGAACATTACGATGAAGACCAGAATGACTGCTTCAATGAGAGTATGAACCACCGATTCAATCGATAACTGAATGAATGGTGTGGTATCAAATGCCAGTGTATCCACCATCCCTTGAGGATAGTTAGGACGTAACTGTTTTAAACGTTCTTCAACTGCTTCAGCGGTATCCAGTGCATTGGCACCGGTTGCAAGTTTAATCGCAACACCGCCAGCCGGTTTACCATTAAATTTAGAATCAAACTGGTAGTTGTCTGCACCAAGTTCTACACGTGCGACATCGCCCAGACGGACTTGAGCACCTGAAGTGGTATTTTTCAGGAAGATGTTTTCGAACTGTTCAGGTGTTTGCAGCAGACTTTGTGCATTCACTGTCGCATTCAGTACCTGTCCTTCAATTTGTGGCGCACCACCTAATTGACCGACAGCCACCTGAGCGTTCTGGGTACGGATTGCCTGAGCTACATCACTTGGAGTCACTTGCAGACTAGCCATTTTGGCTGGATCCAGCCAGATACGCATTGCATAAGAACCACCAAAGACCTGAACTTCACCAACCCCGGCCACACGGCTTAAAGGTTCAGAAATGTTTGAGTTTACATAGTCTTTAATGTCATCTGCAGTCAGGCTGCCATCAGGAGAATAGAAAGCTAATACCTGAAGGAAGCTGGCACCAGATTTGGTCACACGTACACCTTGACGTTGTACATCATCCGGTAAAAGTGCAGTCGCTGACTGTAACTTGTTTTGTACCTGAACCTGTGCAATATCAGGATCGACACCTTGTTCAAAGTTTAAGGCGATGGATGCCTGACCGTTACCGGCACTGTTCGAGGAAATATAACGCAAGCCATCCAGACCGTTCATCTGCTGCTCGATGATCTGCGTTACTGTATTTTCTACAGTCGCTGCAGATGCACCCGGATAAGTCGCAGAAATGGTGACTGTTGGTGGCGCGATCGTCGGATACTGAGCAATTGGCATTTTGCTGATGGTTAAAATACCCGCCAGCATAATTACCAATGCAATCACCCATGCAAAAATCGGGCGATGGATAAAGAATTTAGCCATGAACCATTACTCCTTATGCATTTGCAGCAGGTTTTTGTTCAGGTTGTTTCTTTGCATCATCTGCCTTTTTTGCATCTGCTGCAGGTTGTTGCGCAGCAGGAGCAGCACCTTGTGGGGCAGCTGCTTGAGGTTGATAAGGTTTAGGCACCACTTGCTGTTCAGGTTTTACCTTGGCAATACCATCAACAATCACTTTATCACCCGGATTTAGACCTTCGGTTACTATCCAGTCACTACCTTGAGTACCGACTGTCGTTACTGGACGTGGAGTTACTTTATTGTCAGCACCCACCAGCATCGCCATGGCCTGACCAGTAGGCGTACGGGTTAACGCCGCTTGTGGAATCAGGAAAGCATTTGGAATTTCGCCTTGCACGATTTGTGCTGTGGCAAACATACCTGGCAGAAGTAAATGGTTTTTGTTCGGGAATACTGCACGTAAAGTCACAGTACCTGTTTCAGGGTTCACGCTGGCATCCGAGAATGCAAGACGGCCTTCGACAGGGTAGATGCTGCCATCTTCAAGCTTTAACTTCACTTTGGTGTTGTTTGAGCTGTTGAGGTTGCCTTTGCTTAGCTGTTGACGCAGGCGTAGCAGTTCAGCACTTGACTGGTTGATATCTACATAGATTGGATCTAGACGCTGAATCGTAACCAGTGGTTCTGTCTGATTTGCAGTCACTAACGCACCCGCCGTAATCGAAGAACGGTTGGTTTGACCAGAAATCGGTGCACGTACGGTTGAATAGCCCAGGTTGATTTCAGCATTACGTAAAGTTGCACGGTTTGCATTCAAATCAGCTTCAGCCAGTTTGACCTGTGCTGCGATGTCATCGTATTCCTGTTTAGAAATGGCATTGGTACCGACCAGTTGACGGTAACGACCTTCTTTAACACGCAATACACCTAAATTCGCTTCAGCACGGGCAATCGCAGCACGAGCATTATCGACAGTAGTACGGTTAGTGCTTGAATCGATTTCATAAAGCGCCTGACCTTCACGGACATAGCTACCTTCAGTGAATAAGCGTTTAAGCACCACACCACTAGCCTGTGGACGTACTTCAGAAATCTCAAATGCTGTTGTACGACCTGAGAGCTCTACAGACTGCTCGACACTTTGTGGCTGTGCAACAAGAATACCGACTTCAGTCGGTGGCATTTGCTGCTGAGCACCAGCTTGCTGGCCCTCTTTAGGATCTTTGCTACAACCAACAAGTGCAAGACTTGTTGCTAATGCGCAAGCAGTCAGGGCGGGAGCCCAAAGCTTTGCAGACATCATTGTTCCACCTCAATTGGATTCTTATCTAAATTTTTTTATTTGTGAGCCGTGCAATATCTGATCCAGACCATATACCACAACGAAATCCAAATAAAACTTATACTCCAGCCGGATATGACATCTGAAGGAAAATGTACGCCTAGATAAACTCTTGAAACACCCATAATCAGCATCCATGCACCTGCACCCATCCAGATGATGGTATGTCGGGGATGTTGCCGATATATGAACATTGCCAGACAGCCGAGACAGGCTGCATAGACGCTATGAGCACTCGGGAAGGAGCTTCCATAGCTTTCAACCAGATGAAAAGACTCTGCTGGTCGAGGTCGGGCAATACTGAATTTTAAAAGCCAACCTAGGAGAATTCCTCCGATAATTCCGATACATATAAAAATTACGCTTGCATGCTTTTTATACCACAGTAGAAAAATACACCATAGTGTGGATAAAAATAATACAAATGGCATGCCACCTATCACTGATAAGGACTGATTAATTTGATTTAAAAATTCTGTGCGATAGCCGCTAATCCATTCAATTGCAAGCACATCTAACTGGCTTAAAGTTGCAATATCAAGAAATAACACACTGAAAATTAAAAATAAAATTCCGACAATAAGTAACAAGTAATGCATGCCAAAAATCCTTGTCCTTTTAACCGTTATTCAGCCGGTTAACTGTCTGCGCTAAAGTGTACTTGTCAGTACACTTTTTTTCAAGAGTTCGTATTTTATGCAAATTCCATTTTTTATTTATGGGATTTTGTACCTAAATGCCCAAATATTCTCGCAATTTTACAGTTTTGTGGATGTATGATTTTCGTCAATTTCAATAGTTTGCTTCGGCGGCCAGAAAAACTCACTTGGGCGAGTCAGGAAATGTGTCATGACCAGTTTAGCGAGCGGTTTCCACTGTTCGAAACGCACCCGTCGTGCGCGTAATGCCACAATAATGGTCAGGCTGAAACTTACAAAAAGGTTAGTCAGACCAATCAGCAGAACACCCAGGAAAGAGATGATAATGAGTCCAATATCTGGACCATTAATATTGATCAGTCCTTGGATAAAGTTGGCAGACGCAAAGGCAATATGACGAATATCTAAAGGCAAGCCGAGAATGAAACCGATGGTACCCATACTGCCCAGCATAACCCCAAAAATAAAATTACCCGCCAGTGCACCCAGATTACGTTCAATATAGTCAGCAAATCGATGCAAACGTTCTTGTCCCATCAGTTGTGACAGGCGCACATGAGCTCTCAGACGAGGACCGACCTTCCGATACACTGCCATATTATCGAAATAACCGGCTAATAGGCCTGACAGGAATAAACATACTCCAGCCACTGCTGCATGAGGAATCGCTAAAGAAGTAAATGGATTCAGGTCATATAAGGTTTTGGCTGCTTTGGCATGTGTCATTAATGGCTCATGTAGGGCAAATTCCCACATCAGGGCAATCAGTGCTGCAACCGGAATTGCGATTGAAATATTCCCAAGAATCGCGACAAACTGGGTCCGAATGATATTCACAATCAGTGCAGCCAGTTCAGCAATCTGGGCGGTTTTTGAACCCTTACGCTGTTGTACGGTAGAAGCGAGTGCAGCTGCGGTCATGGCCGGCTGTTTGGTTGCAACGGTAAAATGCAGCACATGAATGAGCATAAAACCGAGCGAATAGTTCATGCTATAGCTAAAGGCTTGCATTAAAGGTGCCATGGTGACACGCGCCATCAAAACTTTCAGCGAGGCCATAAAGGCAATGATGATACCGGCACCAGCTGCCGATTTGTACATGGCCAGAAAGCCTTGCTTGTCAGTACTTACATAATGTTCACCGGTTTTACTGGCATTTTCAGTTACCTGTAAAGCCAGGAGTTCACTATTGGTAGTCAGTAAGGCACGCACACTGCGTTCGCTATAAATCGCTTCGGTAATATCTGCGATAAACAGACCAATGGACTGATAACGCAGGTCATCATCATCCAGCACCATATTCAGCAGGATTTCAATCCGTTCCAGACACTGTTCCAGCAAGGCCAGCATATAGGTCAGGCTGACACTGACCCCAATCCGTTTGGTAGAGCGGCGAATTTTGGCGACAACATCGTGACACTGCTCCAGCATGACCAGAGCTTGAGAAGCATCTGGCGGCGTAATCGAATCTACCAGTTCTACAGTGTTATAGCGTTTTTTATATTCCTGGATAAATTCAATAATCTCACGGTTTTGCACCAGAAAAGGTGATTCATATTCCATGAGCTCAGGCTGGGCATTAATAAATTCAGGATGCAGGCCGATCCCACTCACCCGGTAGGACAGAATCGTTAGTGCTTTAATGATCTGATCTTTGATTCGGGTTTTTTCTACCTGATTGGAATGACCCTGATTTACAACAGCAAAAAGTCGCTGCCAATCCGCTTCATCAAAATAATCCAGCCAGTATTTATCGGTACGCAAATAGAAAATCTTGCGGAACAATTCCTGAAGCTGTAAATGATCTGGAATCACCGGCAGGATATGCGCCCCGATCCGCTGATTCAGCTGGTTCCAGAAACCATCCAGAGAAAGAATCCCGGTATCGGAAAACAGACTGGCTTGTTTATAGCGGTTGATAATTCTTAAAGTGAAACTTTGTAAGGTTAAGACTGCATTGGGAGTGAGCAGCAAAGCCCGGATAAATGCATTAAATTTTGTTTCGATTTCTTCTGTATTTCTGCTGTCTTCTGGGCGTATACGTTCTACAAGTTGGATGAGCAGATTCTCATCCAGCACCGCTTGTGGTTGTTCAAGCTGATGCTGCATGCTTTGAAAAATATCAAGAAAATTAATATGCATAGGCGAGATAAGCGGCTATTGAATCCGGTGAAGAGCCAGTTTGGCTAGATTAACGAGGGCCTGACGATACTCTGAATCGGGTAGTGCATTCAAGGCTTGAATTGCAATTTCTGTTTCTTCGGTTGCACGCTGGCGGCAATAATCCAAGGCGCCAGAATCATTTACAATCTTGATGACTTCTGCCAAATGATCTGTTCCGCCCGTTGCAATACTGCGACGGATAATTTCATGCGATTCCCCAGTTGTATTCTTCATGGCAGCAATCAATGGCAGGGTAGGTTTACCTTCCATCAGGTCATCACCGATGTTTTTACCTAGGGTTTCAGCATCAGATGTATAGTCCAGAATGTCATCAATAATCTGAAAGGCATTACCGAAGTGACCAGCGAATTTACGTAATGGTTCGCGGAATTCAGTCTTGTCGGAAAGAATAGCGGCACCTTCGGTCGCCAACTCAAACAGGCGAGAAGTCTTGCCATGAATAATACTTAAATAAGTTTCTTCTGAGGTTTCTGGCTGATGTTGCGATTGTAGTTGCAGAACTTCGCCTTCGGCAATTTCGCAGGTACCCGTAGAGAAGTCTTTGAGCAGGGTCATATTGTTAAGGTCGACCAGCAAATCAAAGGCACGCGAAATCAGGAAGTCACCCACTAGCACAGCTGTCTGATTGTTCCAGGTGGCATTGGCAGTTGGACGGCCACGACGTAAACCTGACTCATCGACGACATCATCATGAACTAGAGTTGCCGTATGCAACATTTCGATAATGGCTGCCAGTTTGCGATGCTGTTCCAGTTCCACGGCACCACAGGCTTTTGCTGCCAACAGGCACATGATTGGGCGCATACGCTTGCCGCCAGCTTCAACCACATGCTTGCTGACCGCCATCACCAGCGCTACTTTTGAGGTAATTCCTTCGTTAATGAATGTGTCCATCGCAGCAAAGTCGTTAGCAACAGGAGCGAGAATATCTTGCTTAAAGTCGATGGCCATGTGAAAGAAAACCTCTAGTTTGGTAAATCGCAGCGGGTAGTTTAACAATTTATAACATGAGTGAAAGCTAAGAAAAGCACAAACTCCACTAAAAATCAGCTTTTTATAGCACTTCTTTGAGTTTAGCCTAAATTTTGACATTTAAAAAACGAACAATATCTTTCCGCTAAAGTTTTTTTCTAAACATTCTCAGGCAGCCGGAAAACTCGGAATTGAGTATCCTTTTTTGGTCATTATATCCAACATTAATCTTTGATTTTGAATGAATAATTTAATTATTTATAGGCCTTATAATGGAGTTCATGATTATTTCCTTAAAATGGCTTGTTGTTTCTTATAATATCCCTTAAAATCTTTGCCCTTGTATAACCCCCAGTGGCGCGCGTTTTAAGATCGATATATTCCTTTATCGGCACGTCGACACGGGCATGTTTGGAGTACATTATGTACGCAGTAATCCAAAGCGGTGGTAAACAGCACCGTGTAGTTGAGGGTGAAACCCTTAAAGTTGAATTATTGAAAGCTGAAACTGGTTCAACAATTACGTTTGATGACGTACTTATGCTTGTAAACGGTGATAGCATTCAAATCGGTGCTCCAGTTGTAGCTGGCGCTAAAGTAACTGCAGAAGTAGTTAGCCATGGTCGTCACGACAAAATCCGCATCATCAAAATGCGTCGTCGTAAGCACTACCGTAAACAACAAGGTCACCGTCAATGGTTCACTGAGTTGAAAATTACTGGTATCTCAGGCTAATTACTAGGAGTAAATAGACATGGCAACTAAAAAAGCCGGTGGTTCGACTAAGAACGGTCGTGATTCGAATCCTAAGATGTTAGGTGTTAAAGTTTACGGTGGCCAAACTGTAACTGCAGGTAACATCATCGTTCGTCAACGTGGTACTGAATTCCACGCTGGTCAAAACGTAGGTATGGGCCGTGACCATACATTATTTGCTACTGCTGATGGCGTAGTAAAATTCGAAGTGAAAGGTCAATTTGGCCGTCGCTACGTATCTGTTGAAGCATAATTTGCTGAAATAGAAAAAAGACCCACAGTTTCTGTGGGTTTTTTTATGCGTGAAGGTTTATCGGCTTATAAAGCTGTGACAGCGAATGTAAATATCACTATTGAATCTTCATCATGATGAATAAAAGCAGGAATTCTGCATTAATAACAATACAAAACTTCTTATTTTCTATCATCTTAGTTTAAGAAATTGGTTTAAGATGAGTCATTAGATAAATAGCGATATGCAAATACAAAAAGGTGAGATTATGAGTATGCTTCGTAAAACTGTATGTGCCATAACAATCGGTACGGCGACACTGGCACCTGTCATGAGCACGACTGTATTTGCCGCAACTGCAGCGACGGAGCAGCAAGCTACTGCGAATCTGGTGAAACAGCTCAGCAATATCCGTAGCTTAACTGCAAATTTTGAACAAACCACTAAAGTCACTAATCCGAAAGCGACCCAGAAAAAAGGCTTGACCGCGCAGCACATGAACCAGACCTTTAAAGGTGTGATGAAGGTGGCGCGTCCAGGTAAATTCTATTGGGAAACTTCAAGCCCGTCGAAACAGACTATTGCTACTACTGGTAAAACCGTATGGATCTATGATCCAGACTTGCAGCAAGCAGTGCGTCAGAGTCTAGACGACCAAGTGGCAAATACACCGGCATTATTATTGTCCGGCAATACTAGCCAGATTATGCAATCTTATCGCGTAACCCAGCCGAATAAAGCTAAAACCTATTACACGCTTTATCCGAAAAATATCGATGGGGTGTTTGAAAGCCTGACTATTAGTTTTGGTGCGAACAAAGCGCCTAGCTTGATGATTTTGCAGGATTCATTAGGCCAAACCACGAATATTAAATTTAGTAATGTAAAACTGAATACCACGATTCCGGCATCTACATTTAACTTTACCCCGCCAAAAGGCACAGACATTATTGATCAATAAGTATCAAGATCAACTCAATAAAAAAGCAACCTCCGGGTTGCTTTTTTGTTGTTCATGATCGGGATGGATTTGGAGTCATTACAAGGTTGGCGTATATCTAGAAGTTCGGGCGTTTTAGAATAAACAAAAGTTGAGTCAATGAAATTGCAAAATTTTAGGAGCTCAGGATGAAAATGACTTCATGTAAAATAGGCTGGATCGGTTGTATCTTGTGTCTGAATCTCGGGCTATTTGCCTGTCAGCCTCAAACCTCTTCAGTCACTACATCCGCGCAATCAGAAGACACAGGAGAAATCCAATCCAAAATAGTTCCAGTTAAAGATGCCAATCAGGTCGTGTGTGAAATCGAAGGTTGTGTGCGCTTTGATTTGCAGACTGTAGATACCAATATGAGTTGGATTGATCAATACTTCATGGAGCGTATACAGCGTACTGAGCCGGTCGCTTTTAGCAAAGTGACCAGTAATAAAATTAAAGCAAAGGATCAGCCGAAATTTATTGATCAACGTTCCATTCAGGTGAATTACCTGAATCAGCATGCGCATCTGGCCACTTTTATATTTAAAACTGCCCATCAGCCTGAACGTGCAGCACAGCCCCAATCTCACACCGAATATGTCAATCTGGACCTAAAACAAAAGAAACGTCTAGCTCTTCATCAGGTTATGCGCGGTAATACAGAGGAAAAACTGAAACAGGCTCTGTATCAAGCAAATAAAGACTGGTTGGATCGTTATCAAATCACCCAGCAGAAACTAGCACTGAGTGACAATTATTATTTTGACAGTCAGGGCTTGGTACTGGTTTATCCGGCAGGCGAGTTGAACAAGACAACCAGTGATATGGCAGAATTAAAAGTACCTTATACAGCATTAAGAGGGATCATCCGGCCTGAATATTTATCGCTTTTGCCTCAAACAAGCCTTTAAATATTGCGCTAATAAACTCCAGCCGGTAGGTCAGTCACTGTATTTTTTGACGTTAAGAGCTTACACTATAGCCAGTTTTTTTCTTATCCAAAGATTGGCTATGATCGACCCGAAATTACTTAGAAATAATATTGAGGCTGTAAATTTAGCCTTGGCAAAACGTGGTGTTCAACTGAATGTTGAGGAGTGGGCATTATTAGAAGCTCGACGTAAAGAGATTCAATCTAAAACTGAATCCTTGCAAGCTGAGCGTAATGCCGGTGCCAAGCAAGTGGGTCAGATCAAAAAAGCAGGTGGCGATGCCTCTGAAATCATGGCACGCATGTCTGCAATTGGTGATGAAATCAAGGCTGCTGAAGCTGCACTGGCTGAGCTGCAAGCTGAACTAGAAGAAAAGTCACTGTCTATTCCAAACCTGCCAGATGAATCTGTACCTGAAGGTAAAGATGAAAATGACAATGTGGAAGTCCTGAAATGGGGTACACCACGCGAATTTGACTTTGAAATCAAAGACCATACTGACCTGGGCGAAATGATGGGTGGTCTGGAATTTGAAACTGCGACCAAATTGACTGGTTCACGGTTTAGCGTTCTGAAAGGTCCTTTAGCGCGTCTGCAACGTGCCATCACTCAGTTCATGCTGGATACGCATACCACTAGAAATGGCTATACCGAAGCCTATGTACCTTATTTGGTGAATGCAGATTCTTTACGTGGTACAGGTCAGTTACCGAAATTTGAAGAAGACCTGTTCAAGCTGCAAGGTGAGAAAGAATTCTACCTGATCCCTACGGCTGAAGTACCTGTAACCAACTTCGTGCGTGATGAAATCATCGATGCCGACCGTCTGCCACTGAAATATGCAGCACATACCCCATGTTTCCGTAGTGAAGCCGGTTCATATGGCCGTGATACCCGTGGTCTGATCCGTCAACACCAGTTCGATAAAGTTGAGATGGTTCAGATTGTAAAACCTGAAGACTCTATGCAGGCATTGGAAGAGTTAACTGGTCATGCAGAAGGTATCCTGCAAGCTTTAGGCCTGCCATACCGTAAAATTATTCTGTGTGGTGGTGATATGGGCTTTGGTGCATGCAAAACCTATGACCTTGAAGTCTGGGTGCCAAGCCAAAATACGTATCGTGAAATTTCATCTTGCTCAAATATGTGGGACTTTCAGGCACGCCGTATGAAAGCGCGTTACCGTGCTGACCAGAAAAAAACTGAATTCGTACATACGCTGAATGGTTCAGGTCTGGCCGTAGGTCGTACTTTACTGGCGGTCATGGAAAACTATCAACGTGCTGATGGTTCAATTGAGATCCCTGAAGTACTGCGTCCGTATATGGGTGGTGTAACTTACATCGACTAAATGTTGGTGTATGCACCAAAATGTGCATGAAAATTGCTTAGACAGTCAGATTTAAAACTTTTTGAGGCATTTTGTGGATATCTTTCCAATCTCGTTAAAGTTGCAACAGCAACCTTGTCTGATTGTCGGTGGTGGACATATTGCATACCGTAAAGCGGTATTGCTACAGAAAGCAGGGGCAGTCATTTCGGTGGTTGCACCTGAGATCGAAGCGAGTCTGCTTGAGATTGTTCAAGCGACCGCCGGTCAATATGTTCAGGCACCTTTCAATTCTGAAATTCCTCTACGTTCCTACCGTCTGGTGATTGCAGCGACTAATGATGCTGGAGTCAACCGTCAGGTGTTTGAAGACTGTGAAGCTGAAAATGTGCTGGTCAACAGTGTTGATGATCCACCACATTGCCGTTTCATGGTGCCAGCAATTATCGACCGCTCACCACTGGTTATTTCAGTCGCGAGTAACGGTACTTCACCAGTATTGTCTCGTCAGATCCGCACTCAGCTTGAAGCTACCATTCCGCATGGTATGGGTAAACTGGCTGAGTTCTCTGGTAAGTGGCGTAGTGCAGTTAAAGCCAAGATCACTAATCCCGATGAACGCCGTATCTTCTGGGAAAATTTATATGCCAGTCCTTTGAAAGAACAGGTGTTTAATGACAATCTGGCTGAAGCTGACCGTTTGATTGAACAAGCCTTAAATGAATGGCAAAAGCCAAAAGGTGAGGTTTATCTGGTCGGTGCCGGACCGGGTGATCCGGAGTTATTGACGCTAAAAGCCTTACGCTTGATGCAGCAGGCCGATGTGGTGATCTATGACCGTTTGGTCTCTGCACCGATTATGGATCTCTGTCGCCGTGATGCAGAAAAGATCTATGTCGGTAAGGCGAGGTCCAATCATGCGGTGCCACAAGAAGGGATTAATGCCTTACTGGTGAAATATGCCAGCGAAGGCAAGCGAGTCTGTCGTCTAAAAGGCGGTGATCCGTTTATCTTTGGTCGTGGCGGTGAAGAGATTGAAGAGCTGTTTGCTGCTGGCGTGGCCTTTCAGGTCGTGCCTGGCATTACCGCAGCTTCAGGCTGTTCAGCTTATGCTGGTATTCCGCTCACTCATCGTGATTATGCACAAAGCGTGCGTTTCCTGACAGGTCATTTAAAAGAAGGTTCTCCTGAACTGCCTTGGAATGAACTGGTCTATGAAAACCAGACACTGGTACTTTATATGGGGCTGGTGGGACTGGAAAAAATCTGTGCACAATTGATTGAGCATGGTCAGCGTCCAGATATGCCAGTGGCCTTGGTCTCAAAAGGCACCACACCAGAGCAAAAAGTGGTGGTGGGAACGCTCCAAGATATTGCATCGAAAGTGGATGAGCACCATATTCAGGCACCAACCTTGACCATTATTGGTGAAGTGGTGCGTTTACGTGAAAAATTGAAGTGGTCCTAAATGGCCACTGAACTCCCAAAAGTAGAGAAAAGCTGTGATCCATGTTGTTTTATATGAACCTGAAATTCCTGCCAATACAGGTAATATTATTCGCCTATGCGCAAATACGGGAGCACAGTTACATTTGGTTAAGCCGCTTGGCTTTGAACTGGATGATAAAAAACTAAGACGTGCCGGTCTCGATTATCATGAATATGCCAATATGCAGATTTGGGAAAATATTGAAGAGTGTCTGGCCGATCTGGCTACTAAGGGCGTAGGTGTGGATGCGGTTTATCCGCTGACCACCAAAGGTTTTGAAACCCCGCATACCTCAGATCTAAATCGTTCTGTAGCCTTGTTGATGGGACCAGAAACTCGTGGCTTGCCAGAGCATGTACGTATGATGTTTCCAAAAGAGCATTGGATTCGTCTGCCCATGGCAGAGAATTCACGCAGCTTGAACTTGTCTAATGCGACTGCTGTGATTGTCTATGAAGCATGGCGTCAGCAGGGTTTTAAACCGCTTTAAGTTCATCGTACCGATTTAAAAAGCTGCTTAAGAGCAGCTTTTTTATTTTGTGTAACAGATGCATGTATATATTGAGTCTTTCAGGTAATCTGGTAGATAAGCTCTTGAGAATATAGAAAAAAGGAACAAGATGTAAAAAAAGGATGGTTTTTAGCAAGCTGTACTACGTTGTTGCTGGCCAGCATGATGACACAGGCTCAAGAAGCGCCACAGCAATCACTATCATCACAAGATACAGTTCAGCCCATTACTCAGGAAGAAATCCGCCAGGGGCTGGCAGCGATGCAACAGCGCTTAAATAGCCGCATTGAGCAATGGGGCAAAACCCTCAGCCGTGATGATTTCGAGTGGACCTGGCGTGGACGTCAGATGAAACCAGCTAAACGTCAGGAAGTTTGCGATATTTTTCAGGGCGTGGTGAAGGAAATGTATCAAATGGCGGTGAAGAATAAGGCTTGGCTCAGCCCGGAAGATCAGAAACTATATCCAATCGTGACCAGTTTATTGAAAAATTGGGCTTTCAAAATAACCGGGTAAATACCCAAATCGGCTTCGATTGTCGTCTGCAATAAGCTCAGTCCATTATCTAAGAAAATAAAAAAAGGCGCATAAAGCACCTTTTTAAGTATGAACAATATCGATTATTCAAACTCGTTATGTTGTGGAGCAGGGTGCTTAAAGCCCTTGGTTTTATAACCCAGGTACAAAATACCGAACATCGCCCACCATAAACCGTATTTCAGTGCAGTTTCTTCAATTTCCAGCCACATCGCAAAGATGCTGATAAAACCAAGCATCGGGATGACCACAAAGCTGAAAATATCTTTTGCAGTTTTAGTACGACCATCACGCAGTGCATAACGGGAAATCACTGACAGGTTCACGAATGTAAACGCAGTCAAGGCACCGAAGCTAATCATTGAAATCACGATATCCAGATCCATGAAGCCAGCAGTTAAGGCCACTGCACCTACAATCATAATGTTGTAGTTTGGCGTATAGCTTTTCGGACTGATATGACCAAAGATTTTCTTGTTGATCACGCCATCACGACCCATGACATACATTAGACGTGATACACCTGCGTGAGCAGAGATACCAGACGCCATTACGGTAATGATCGCAAAAGTCAGAACATAAGACTGGAACAGTGAGCCACCGACAAGAAGCAGGATTTCTGGCTGAGTTTCAGCAATATTCTTGAAGTAAGAACCTGGTGTAGAAGGGAAGTACAACTGCATGAAGTAAGTACTGATAATGAAAATCACACCAGCGATTAAAGCAGTCAAGAAAATCGCTTTAGGCAAGGTGTTTTCAGTATCTTTGGTTTCTTCTGCCAGAGAACTTAAAGAGTCAAAACCAGTGAATGAGAAGCACAGTAAGGTCGCACCAGTAATCAGGGCACCTACTGAAGTCAGTTCATTCCAGAACGGTTCAAGACTCCAAAGCTGGTAACGCTGTGCAGCTGTAATCGGACCCTCAGCATTGAAACCGGCCTGTAGTTTGGTAAATACCATCCAGGTAAAAATACCGATCACCAGTAACTGTACCAGTACGATCAAACTGTTAAAGTTCGCCACGAAGCGTGCACCACGCAGGTTTACCCCGGTCATAAAGGCAGACAGTACGATTACCCAGACCCAATGGTTCACATCAGGAAACAGTGCTTCAAGATAGATCACTGCCAGGATGATGTTCACCATTGGTGATAACAGATAATCCAGCCAAGAAGACCAGCCCACCATAAAGCCAATATTCGGGTGAATCGATTTTTGGGCATAGGTATAAGCCGAACCCGAAGAAGGGTAGCGGCGAATCATGTGACCATAGCTGATCGATGTAAACAAAATTGCAATCAGGGCAATGATGTAAGAAGTAGGAACATGCAAATGACTTTCTTCAGATACCAAACCAAAAGTATCAAATAAGGTCATTGGTTGAATGTAAGCTAAACCAATAATAATGATGTGCCAGAGCCCTAGCGTTTTTTGCAGTTTAGCTGCCGATTGAGTCCCAGAGAAATTTGTCAACGGCGTTATCCTCTTAATCGTTGATCAAGGATCAGTCATATTTAATAAGGATCGTTTGAGACGAACGATCCCCCCTACAATTTTCTATAAAAGCGCGCCAATCTACTTTAAAATTACGGCTTTTACTAGCTATTTTTTGAATTTAGGCCTACACGAAATGTGCCATTCGAAGCAAAAAACGGCGATTTCCTGCAAGATAAAAGCCCGATGTCTAAAAAAACATCAGGCTTAAATTTTTCGCTATATTGGCTTATTTTTCAGTAATTACCAAGCCTTTTTTAAGATAGATTTCAGATCTTCCAAACTGGCTTCTTTCGGGTTGTAAATGATGGAACCATCATTTAATGCTTTTTCAGCAACTTCATCCAGCTGTGCTTCAGAAATCTTACCTGTTTCACTTAATGTGCGCGGTAATTTGGTCAGGCTATAGATTCGGTCACGCATGGTTAAAATTGTAGCAATGGTCTTGTCTGCACGTAGGTGTGCTGGCGTCTGTGCATAGATATCCGCACCCGCTAATGGTAGTAGCAGCTCGGCAATCTTGTCACCATTGACTTCCTTGTTATATTCCAGCACATAAGGCAGGAACAGGTTCATACATAGGCCATGCGGCAAATGCGCGACTGCACCTAGAGCATGTCCAAGCGAGTGCACCAGGCCCACCATCGAATTGGAGAAGGCAATACCGGCCATGGTAGAGGCCTGAGCCAGCTCCAGTCGACCTTGAGCATCAGTCGGGTTGTCGAGTACGTTAAACAGGTTAGCACTGACCTTTTTCACGGCAGCTGTGGCATAGGCATCTGAAATTGGATTGGCTGCCATACAGGTGTAGGCTTCTACAGCATGTGTCATCGCATCCATGGCTGTCATGGCAGTCAGATGCGGTGGCAGGGTCTGAGTCATACGTGGATCCAGAATCGCAGCATGCGGCATCAGGTAATAAGATGCAAATGGCATTTTCACATTCTTTTCGGTATCCGATACCACAGCCACCATCGTTACTTCAGAACCAGTTCCTGAAGTCGTAGGAATTACGAAAAATGGCTTCAGCGGTTTAGGCAGATTATGCGCACCAGAATATTTGAGTAAGTCGTCACCACCTTCAGAGACCAGAATATTAGTTGCTTTTGAAGTATCAATGACTGAACCACCACCCACGGCAATAATGGCATCGCAATCATGATCACGATAAAGCTGCGCTGCGCTGCGCACTGTACCTAAACTGGAATCTGGCGGTACATCATCAAAAATCGCTGCAATTTTGGCATCGGTCGATTCAAAAGCAGCTTCAATCGGCGCCAGCAGGTTGTTGGCACGTACCCCTTTATCAGTAATGATCAGTGGACGTTTGGCACCTAAAGTGGCCAGTTCAAAAGGAATGTGTTCTAACGCGGCATGACCAGCAATCACTTTGACTGGACAGAAAAATTCATAATAAGGTTTTGCCATGTTATACACTCCGTTTCAAATAAGATTGAGCGACTTTTAAGTAGATGCTGCTCGCTTCCATGATTTTATCTTTGAGTCCCAGATTATTCGGGTATTCTTTTACTGCCAGTTGTGCCACCATTTTCGGCAAGATCAGTGCTTCCATTTTGTTCAGGCAACGTACCAGACGGATCGCATAGGAAATATCACCATCGGCAATCATGCGGTCATTGGCAAAGGCCTGAGACGTGCTTTCCTGAAAGGAAAACACCAGAAAGGCATGATGCAGATGCTTAAAGGTAATGGTCAGGTCTGGCTTGATGCTGCTGTCTTTGACCAGTTCCAGCTGATGTTGTTCCGTGACCCGAGCAACGAAGGCCGGACCATGCGGAAAAACATTCATTGAGAGCCTGAAATTTGCGGGAAACTGGGTAACTTCCTGTTTGATTTCTGGGTCTACCTGACTTGCCATGACCAGGCCACGGCCAATGATATCCATCATCAGTTTGACGTAGGCAAGCTGCAAAGCGGGTTTTACGGATTTTGTCGCAATCACGTGATGATCCCTATCTTGATATTATTTATTTAGAGTAATTACTCTAATTTATTTATTGTTAAAATGCAAAGGCTTTATCTTTGCTCGACGTTCACCTGATTAAAGTAACCGCTGCTGCTTAAAGTTTCAATAATTTCAACACACAAGTCATTAAACTTTGGCGGATTGCTGACGAGGTCATTAATTCGCACCATTTCCAGACCTGCATAGCCGCAAGGGTTAATGGTATGGAAACCAGTCAGGTCGCAATCAATATTTAAAGACAGGCCATGATAGCTACGGCCTTTACGAATCTTGAAGCCGAGAGAACCAATTTTACGCTCATTCACATAGACGCCCGGAGCATCGGGTTTGGCATAGGCTTCAATGCCATGATTTTTTAGGAGCTGGATCATCAGGTTTTCAGCATACGACACCAATGTACGGACATTCCAACCCAGACGATTCAGGTCAAACATAAAGTATGCGACGAGCTGACCAGGACCATGCCAAGTGACTTGACCACCACGGTCGGTTTGAATGACAGGAATATCAGTTGGAATCAGGATATGTTCCGGTTTGCCTGCCTGACCTTGGGTCAGTACATCATGGTGCTGCAAAATCCATAACTCATCAGGCGTATTTTCATCACGGTTTTCCGTGAAGCTTTTCATTTCCAGAAAACGGTCTTCGTAGGGAGTCAGGTTATTATATTGACGGATAATCAGGGAGGGTTTTTGAACCGCAGCTGTCACAGTGTGCGTCCTTAGAAAATTAAATCATACTGCAAATAATTATAATGATTTCAGCAATGGATAGGGGAGGGATTCGTAGTAATTATTGGTGAGCTAGTCACACATATAAAAAACACGCCCGAAAGCGTGTCTTTTAATTTGCCAAGGTTGGAGCAGAATAATCTTAAAGTGCAGTCTTGATTAGTGGGCAAGCTGCAAGATCAGCATATACGGCATGAACCTGTTCCAGTTCAAGGAAACGTAGCTGAGCAGTGATCGAATGATATTTACCAGTACGAGATGGAGTGATGCTTACGCTATCGCCATCAAAGTCAGGGAAATGTTTGGTAAAAATCTCAACAACTGCATTCAGCAGTTCTTCACCTGCAAGGCCAATGAGTTTGATTGGGTAATCCATTGGAAAAACCCAAAGATCTTCGCGGAGTTCACGAGATGGTGTACGGTCTAACATGTAGTCCCCCTATTCGAAACGCCTGCGTAGCGCAGGCGTTTGGGTGTATTGCAATACAAAATGGAGACGAGAGATGAAATTTCAAGTCTCCAAAATTGTATTAAATCTTAGTCATTTTCCAGGAATGAACGCAGATGTTCAGAACGGGAAGGGTGACGTAACTTACGTAGAGCTTTCGCTTCGATCTGACGAATACGTTCCCGGGTTACATCGAACTGTTTACCGACTTCTTCCAAAGTATGATCCGTTGGCATGTCGATACCGAAACGCATTTTCAGGACTTTCGCTTCACGTTCAGTCAGGTTTTCCAGTACTTCGCGAGTCGCTTCTTTCAGACCTTCTGAAGTAGCAGCATCAACAGGAGAGGTGATGTTGCTGTCTTCAATGAAGTCACCCAAATGCGAATCTTCATCATCACCGATTGGTGTTTCCATCGAAATCGGTTCTTTAGCGATTTTCAATACTTTACGAACCTTCACTTCGTCCATTTCCAGACGTTCGCCTAGTTCTTCCGGAGTTGGTTCACGGCCCATTTCCTGAAGCAATTGACGAGATACACGGTTGATCTTGTTAATCGTTTCAATCATGTGCACTGGAATACGAATGGTACGTGCCTGATCCGCGATTGAACGGGTGATCGCCTGACGAATCCACCAGGTGGCATAAGTCGAGAACTTGTAACCACGACGGTATTCAAACTTGTCTACGGCTTTCATCAGACCGATGTTACCTTCCTGAATCAGATCCAGGAACTGCAAGCCACGGTTGGTGTATTTTTTCGCAATCGAAATTACCAAACGTAAGTTTGCTTCAACCATCTCTTTCTTGGCACGACGCGCTTTCGCTTCACCGACTGCCATACGTTTGGCAATGTCTTTGATGTCACGAACTTTAAGATCAAGGTCTTTTTCGATATCTGCGATTTTTTGCTGGAAGGCCAATACGTCAGGACGTACTTTTTCCAGATAAGCTTTCTGATCAGCAGGTGCTTTCGCAATTTGCTCATCTAACCAGGCTGGATTCGATTCCTGACCCGGGAAAGTAGTACGGAACTGGGTACGGTCCATACGGCCACGACGGACGGCATAACGCATCACTTCACGTTCTGCACCACGGATCTGGTCATGTGTACCACGAATCATTTCAGAAATGATATCGAACAAACGCGGGGTGAACTTGAACATCATGAACACAGTTGCAAGCGCTTGAAGTGCTTCTTCTGCTTCTTTGCTGTTACGGCCGTGTTTTTCCAGTACCGCTTTCGTATTTTTCCAGGCATCTGAAAGTTCGGCAAAACGAACTTTGGCAATTTCTGGATCTGGGCCTGAGTCACCTTCAGAATCGTCATCGCTATCAGACTCTTCATCTTCCTCGTCATCATCCAGTTTTACATCTTTGGTTGACTTGGTCGTTGCTTCTTCATCTTCTTCGATTTCAGCGACTTCTTCCAGGACTTCTGGAATTTCTTCATCTGATTCAGGGTCTAAATAACCTGACAGAATGTCAGCAAGGCGGCGTTCGCCAGCTTCATAATCTTTGTATTCTTGTAGTACAACTTCTACAGCATTCGGCCAGTAAGCAATAGAGTGAAGAACGTCTCGGATACCTTCTTCAATGCGTTTTGCAATGCTAATTTCGCCTTCACGCGTTAAAAGTTCAACGGTACCCATTTCACGCATGTACATACGTACAGGGTCAGTCGTACGACCTGGTTCGTTTTCTACAGATGCAAGTACAGCCGCAGCTTCTTCTTCTGCAACTTCATCAGCAGCTTCTGCAGTATCCTCGAACATTGCATCATCAGATTCAGGCGCACGATCATGGACAGGAATACCCACATCATTCAGCATTTGAATGATATCTTCAATCTGTTCGCTTTCTGTGATGGAGTCCGGGAGATGATCGTTAACCTCAGCGAAGGTTAAGTAACCTTGTTCTTTGCCTCGGCTAATCAGAGCCGCTACTTGAGAAGTAGGGGAAGTCATATCGCTCATCTTTGCTTACTCTTCGTTGAATCTGTGGCAGTGAAAAACCGTGCATGATAGCACAATTCACCTGAAATAGTTTTGGAATTGATCAGTCAAGCATGATTTTATAAATATGTTTGAATAACAATTGAATATCGATATTGGGTCTAAGTTTATCTTTTCAAGTGTATTTCCCAATCTAATTTTAGAAACGTCCCTCATCCATGGGATAAAAAGCGTTCACTATCTAACCAGCTAATAAATACACAATTATGCTGTAGAAAAACAAGAGCTAACTAGTATAAACATACAAAATATATAAATAAAACTTGACAAGTTTTTAAAGGCAAGATAAATAGCGCCTAGACCCATTTACATTTTTCACTACGAGGTAGTTTTAGTGTCTTCGACAGATTTTGAACTAGATGATAGCTACGGTGATGATGATGTTAATTTCGATGAGGCATCGAGTAAGCTAAGTGCGAAAGAGTCGTTGGAAAAACGTCGTTTGATTGATGATCTGCTCTCGCAACGCCGCTTGGAACGCGAACTCAAAGATTTTGATTACGACTTCGACGATGATGACGACTTTGACGAGGAAGATTAACGAATTCAGATTTAGCATAGCCTGAATAAATGCTATGCTAATCCTTTCGGTTTTCTAAGTTTGGATGTTAAATGAGTGCTTTAGATTTAGACCTGTTGAGTGAATATCTGGATGGCGACCAAAATGAGTATGGTCTGGATTTTGCGGCAACTCATGGTTTCTTATGTGCTATCGCAGTAGGCCCGCAATTTGACAAATGGATGGATGAACTTTTTGAAGGCAACCAGAAAAAAGTGCCTGCAGAAATCATCAATCAGGTTAAAGCATGGTTAGAATCAATCCGTCAAAGCTTGGCCAATGAAGAAGGGATCACTTTCCCATTTGAAATTGAAGAAGCAGATACCGAATCAAGTCTAGGTGACTGGAGCGTGGGCTTTGTAGATGCCATGTTCCTGAACGAAGAAGCCTGGTTTACAGAAGAATTTGAAGAACAGTTGGTCGATTTAACGCTGCCAATTATGGTATTCAGTGGCATCGATGCAGAAGATCCGCAAATGGAATCTTTCCGTCGCAATGGTCAGTTAATGGATGAGCTTGCAGAAGAGATTCCAGAAAACTTGAATGAATTATATCTGATGTATCACACACCAGAATAAGTCATGCCCCGCCATGAAAAAGCACCGTCAGGTGCTTTTTTTAGCTCAGGTGTTTTGTACAACATTTGGACTAGTTAATTACCTAGTCTAAGGTTTATGATCGGCACCCGTACGCTTGCTCAAGCTATAACGCGCATAGCCATTATAGGCGATATGGAAAAGCAAGGCATGTAAGGCAATACTTGCAGCCACCAGAAACGAATTTGGCCCGCGTCCTGTATAAGCCATCCTTCTATAGATTTCCTCCGTCTGTGGATGCAGCCAGATCACTATAAACAAAAAGATAAATCCAAAGGTCATGGCAATAATCGTGGAACCCCAGACCAGTCTGCTTTTCTCTTCCTAGGTGGGTAGTCGCAGTTCTTTTTTCACAAAGTATCGGGTGCTGAGAAAGGCGGAGGCAATCAGGGCAGGAATCAGCAGAATGGCGCCCAGATTGAACACATAGATGAGTATGCCGACTATTAAGACCAGAGTCAGATAAACGGTGGCAAAATATTTAAGATAGTGCGACATCGTTTTAGCCTCCTTATGCTGAGGTCTCTTCAGGATGGACGATTTTTACGTTGATGTCTACGGTATAAAACCCAGCCCACGATGATCATGACAATCGCAATAATCACATAACTGACCTGACTGAAGATTTTGTGCATCAATTCCTGATTTTCACCAAAATAAAAACCGACATAGGCCAGGAACGTGGTCCAGATAACAGTACCTAGTCCACTATAGAACATGAATTTCCAGAAAGGCATATGGCTCATGCCGGCCGGGATACTGATGAGGGAACGTACTGCCGGAACCATCCGGCCAAAGAATACAATCCGGTGTCCATACTGCTCGAACCATTCCAGAGATTTTTTCACGTCTTCAGATTTGATAAACAAGAATTTTCCATATCGGTCTATGAATCTGAAAATACTGTCGTGGTTAAATTTGTAGCCAATCCAATAAAGTAATGCCGCTGCCAATAACGAACCGATACTGCCTGCAATAATGACTCCAACCAGCAGTAATTCTCCCTGAGAAGCGGAATAGCCGGCAGAAGGCATAATAATTTCAGAGGGGATCGGGGGAAAGACATTGTCAAGAAACATGAGCAGGGCAATGCCCCAGTAGCCCAGCTGTTCCATGACAGAAATAATCCATTTAGTCAGATTCATAAAATTGGCAAAATAAAGAATACTGCTTGTATCCTAAGCAGTATTTTTAAGAGGGTAAAGTTAAGTTATATAAATGGCCAAGCGCGGATTAACTATGTGTTAAGGTATAAATGTAAACTTTACGTAAGCTGTAAGCCAGGCAAACTGGCAGAGCACTAAGCAGTAAATAATGTGCGGCTGTAGCCTCAATATGGTAGCCAATAAACAGGGCGAGAATGGCACCAATGATAGTTCCCAAGATTACAATAAACAGATGTGATTCTGCTTCCAGCTCATCTGTCATTTGGGTAATACGTTCCAGTTTTGTATTTTCTTTAGGTTGGAATTTAACAATATTATCTGGATCCCGAGCAAGTGAATTGGCCATTTTGTTTTCCTTTTCATTTAAAAAATTAATTAATAATGAAAGACTTATGGTAACAAAGTAATGTGATATAAAGACTATCAAGCTTGGCTGTAAAAATATGCTGTTCTTGGTAAGGGATTGGTAAGTTTTTTATTGCAGATGTAATGCTTATGTAAATAAAAAGCCCTCCGAAGAGGGCTTAGATATTTTTGGTTACAAAACTGGAGTTAGAGACGTTTACGTTTTGCAGCCAGAATTTGCGATTGACGCATACGGAAACCTTCTTTTTGCTTCTCGGTGGTTTTATCGATGCAGTACACACAAGATACGCCGTGTTCATAACTTGGCAGCGCTGCTTCTTCAGGTGTTAATGGCCAGCCACACGCATGACATTTGGTGTTTTGACCTTCTTCCACACCATGTGTAACCGCAGTACGGCCATCAAATACGAAACATTCACCTTCCCACAGACTTTCTTCAGCTGGGGTTTCTTCCAGGTATTTCAGAATACCGCCTTTCAGGTGATATACCTCTTTAAAGCCTTCCTGAAGCAATAAAGAAGTTGATTTTTCACAGCGAATACCACCGGTACAGAACATGGCAATTTTCTTGTCCTTGTGCTGTTCCAGATTCTTTTTCACGTATTCAGGGAATTCACGGAAAGTTTCAGTTTTCGGATCGATTGCGCCTTTAAAGGTACCGGCTTTATATTCGTAATCATTACGGGTATCCACCAGAATCACATCATCACGTGCAATCAGCTCATTCCATTCTTTAGGATCAAGATAATGGCCAACCAGATCACGTGGCTTAACCGGCACACCTAAAGTCACAATCTCTTTTTTCAGCTTGATCTTCATTTTACGGAATGGTTTGTCAGAGCTATGCGACTCTTTATATTCCATTTCGTTGAAGCCTTCATCCAGCAGGAACTGGTGTACTTTATCGATGGCTTCACGGTTACCCGCAACAGTCCCGTTAATGCCTTCACCTGCCACAATTAGAGTACCGCAAAGGTTGATGGTTTTTACCAAGTCTAAAAGACGTTGTTGCAGACCTTCGGGGTCTTGAACTTCTTTGAATTGATAAAGTGCGGCAACAACCCAACCAGTCGTCGCTTGCTGTTCTACAGGTGCAAGCTGTTCTACAGTAGCGTTCATGGAATACTCCAACGTAGCATGATAATTTGAAAGGCGCATATTTTAACGTGATTTGAATGAATAAGCGAGTAAAAGGCCGGGTTTTAACGGACTTCAAATCGATAGGGAGAGCGTGTATAGTCATGCCGACCCAGGATTTTGATGCAATGATGCAGATGCTGGAAGTTGCAGCACAGTTGGAGTAAGTTTTGAGTTCGGATCGTCGTATTGCATCTTTGACCCCTTGCGCAGGGCGTTGCTCAACCGTATTTGGTGATGCGGTCTGTCGTGGTTGCCGCCGTTTTAATCATGAAGTGATTCACTGGAATAGTTATAACGCAGATCAACATACTGCGGTCTGGCAGCGGCTGGATGCACAGCTAGATCAGATTTTGGTCCCGATGCTGCCGATGGCAAATCTGGCCAAAGTGGAAACATTTGTTCTGTCTAAACGGGTGCGTCTGCGTGAAGATGCGACTAAGGGCCGTAAGCTTTACCATGCCTTGAAACTCTGTGAAAAGAACCGTCATTTTACTGATGAAAGCGGTTTAGGCATTCATTACAAACAGGTACGTCCGCTTTGGGATGAATTCGAGCGTCGGGTACTGGCACTCGCCAAAGCCAGTTATGACCTGGCCTTTTTACGGGCGGATGGGATGAGCCAGCACCTGATTCAGATGCAGGAAGAGGACGAATAAGTCCTCTTTTTTTATTAAAAAATCATGATAGCTGAGGAAATGGCGTGAATATCAGTGAATATGCTCTCTATTGTCTGGCCGTCGTCATCATGATTGCCACACCTGGGCCTGTTATGCTACTAGTTGCCAGTACTGGACTGAAAGGTGGCTATAAACATGCTTTAAAGACCATTTTCGGGACGAATTTTGCTTCTCTGGTATTGATCACCTTATCTATTTTTAGCTTAAAAGGCTTATTAGTCATTAATGAAAACTGGCTGAATGGCATCAAGCTGCTTGGCTGTTTATATATTGCCTGGCTAGGAATCCAGATTTTCCGGGGAGTCTGGCAAGGGCAGGGTCCAACCAGTTCACAAGGTTTGCAACCAGTACAGGGAGGATTTCGAACCGGTTTTCTGGTGGGGATCTCCAATCCCAAAGATATTATTTTCTTTGCTGCATTTTTCCCGCAGTTTATCGGCATTACTCCAAACTTAGATTTTAGTTTAGTAATTCTAACGATCAGCTGGATTGTTCTGGATTTTTTGACCCTATCATTAGTTTATTTAGGCTTTCAACGCTTTGCTAAATCCAAGTTGTATCCTTATTTGCTTGGTTTGTGCGGTTTGATTTTATTGGTAGTCGCAGTCTATGGAATATTATCTGTACTCATCTAAAAATATTTATATAAAATAAAAATCCCGGCTTAAGCCGGGATTTTTTATCTTTAGGCCTTAGACATTGTGCTGCTGGCGGTAATGCACCAGTTCATCAATGGTGATCACGGTCAGCTGATGTGTCTGTGCATAAGACAATACCTGAATGCCAGAAGCCATAGTGCCATCTGGGTTAGTCAGCTCACACAGAACACCGGCAGGTTTTAAACCCGCCAGACGTGCAAGATCAATCGTACCTTCGGTATGACCACGACGGGTCAGCACACCGCCTTCACGGGCACGTAAAGGGAAGACATGGCCTGGACGATTCAGATCACTGGCGACAGCACCGTCTTTAATGGCTGCTTTAATCGTAGTGGTACGGTCTTTGGCAGATACACCAGTCGTCACACCTTCCGCAGCTTCAATCGTTACAGTAAAGGCAGTTTTAAACTGGCTAGAGTTATCCTGCACCATTGGCGGCAGTTCTAGATGATTGGCCAGTTCATCAGTCAGGCACAGGCAGACAATACCGGAACCATCGCGAATCATGCGTGCCATGGTTTCTACAGTCAAAGTCTCTGCAGCAACGATGAGGTCGGCTTCATTCTCGCGGTCAAAGTCATCCATCACCAGAACAGGTCTGCCTTGGCGGATGTCTTCGAGTGCTTGTTGGATGCGCTGTTCAGCGGGAGCTAAAGCGGAAAAGAAAATTTCGGGTTGAATCAAACTTGACATTGAAACGCTCACGTAAAGTAAAAGTACGATTGAACATTTCAGGACATAGTGAAAATAGGCTTATAGCAAAACAGTTTCATGCCAGGCATAAAACAGGATGTACTGCTTTCGTCTTCTTTCATCCGGACTATACCGTCGGCTCTGGATTTATACCAGATCTGCAGATCAATTGAAATTGACCGCTCGTGGGCTGATTCAGAAATAGAAAGATTTACTACCCTGAAATTACCACCGGTGGGGAATTTCACCCCGCCCTGAAGCGATGTGGGATCATTATAGTCCTGATTTTTAAAAGATGGTATAGTTTGGCCAGTCACGAATTTGCAGAATTTCAGATAAGCAAAATAGATTATCTGAATTACTACAGCCTTTTAGCAAAAAACTGGAAACATGTTATGTTGTGCTATTAAGAATATAAATTGATCAATCATTCAGACAATGAAGAAAACCGAGCTGATCCATAATAATCCATTTTCTCCCTTGCTGTTTTGTGATGCAAAGGTTTTGCGTTATCTCAATATTTTGGGTGTTGCGCTGATTGCAGTCAGTTTGCTGTATTTAATGGCTGCGAACTGGTGGATGCTACCGAATCAGGTTCAACTTGCAATTCCAATGCTGGTTTTAGTCTGTAGTGCAATAGCCAGCATTTACTTTAATCAGCGGGAATGGATCAGACAGAGTCTGGATACCTTTTCTGGCCTGATGCTGGGCTTAAGTCTGGCTGTGATTGGGCAGATCTATCAGACTGGTGCCGATAGTTATCAGTTATTTCTGCTCTGGGCTGTATTACTCTTGCCGTGGCTATATCGATCCAATATCGGTATTTTTGCCATGCTTTGTGTGGTCACTCAGCTGGCATTGTATTTTTACTTTAAACAAAGTTTCTGGATGATACGGGCAGAAGGGTTGTATCTACTGACTTTGAATCTACTGACAGCCATTAGTTTTGCCTTTGTCATACGTTATTACCCGTTGCTGCGATATCTGTTTATTGCATTCATTATCATGATTTCGATCAGCAGCATGATGCAGTTTACCCATCATTTTCAGCTGATCTATCTGGCTTCTTCAGTTGTTCTGCCAGCCGGTGCTGCATTTTATTTTTATCGTAAGCATCAGGCATTAGAAACCATTTTATTGATTGCAGGCTTGGCTGCCAGTGTGAGCCTATGGCTGTTTGAACTGTTGAACGATCGGCTTACCAATTCAGCAGCTGGCTTATTTATCTTGGCAATGCTGATCTATGGCTGGTTTGCGTTGATCAGTTTTGCCTTAAAGAAAGTCTTTCCACAAACCAAATTCTCCTTCATTCCTTTGGCACTTGGTGCATGGATTGCGGGGATTATTCTGGCAGTCTTATTGCTGACTTATTGGAAAGCGGTTTCAATTGTTTTAGGTCTCATTTTTATTGGTATCGCTTGGAAATTATTAAGTCAAAAGAATTCCATGTTTCTACGTCAGTTTGCCTATTGCTTATGGGTATGTGGACAGGCTGCAGTGCTGATTCATACAGAACTGCTCACCGATAGTCTGTTTATAGTGTGGCTGTTGCAATTAATGATGCTGGCTCTGACTGTGATCAAACGGATGCACTGGTTCATTCTGACCTTACAGCTCTTGATAGCTCATGCTTTAGCAATTGTCGTTTTGGCATTAGAGAACTCCTTTAAGCATGATGATATCGTAATCACACTTGCCCTAAGCTTGAACTATGTCATTTTTATCGGGCTATTCCTAACCGCTAGATATTGGCAGTCCTCAATTTATCAGAAAAGTATTCTGCTCTGGATCATCACTATGCTGACAGGTTCCGCCGCGGTTCAATCTGTGACTGGATTAGAGAACTGGCAGGGCGCCGGGCAGCTCAGCTTTGACCACGTTCTGCTGTTTTATATTCTTCCGAGCTTATTGCTACTCAGTTTACTTTGGCAAAACTGGCAGCAATTTAGTGAAAAATGGCTTTGGTTAATTCCTGTATTTGGCATCGTACTTATTCTGTTGGGCTATTTTGAGATTTTTATCATTATGCTGCTTATGGCATGGGCCATTGTTTATAAGCAGTCCTTGATTCAGGCCTTAACTATCTTGCTGTTAATCTTCTGGTTATGGATGCTGTATTACAATCTGGGTTTAAGCTTCCTGTTTAAAAGTATTAGCATCTTTGCTTCTGGGATACTGGTCTTGTTGCTGGCGTATATGTTGACACAGTCAAAACTGCAACATGATCAAGGAGGGGTAGGATGAAAAAGTTTCTTCCTTTGCATCTGGCTATTTTCAGTATTGCCTTATTTTGTGGATTGATTGCGAAACATGAACGGCATCTTCGAGATAGCCAAAGTATTTTCGTAGAACTGGCACCAGCAGATCCGCGATCAATTCTGCAAGGCGATTATATGGCGCTGAATTATGATCTGCATTTTAGTGCACTAGCAGCGGAGAATAGATTAGAGCGACCAGAGTCAGAAGCGAATATTCAAGATTTCGAAAATCAGCCCCGTGTACTAAGCTATGTACAGCTTGATGAGAAAGGAAAAGTTGTCAAATCCAGTTTTGATCGAAGTGCGCTGGATCAGCCACGCTCAACGCAATTAATTCTGAAAAATCCGCAGAATACCTTTGAAGGCTTATATCCGGCTACCAACAGTTTTATGTTTGCCGAAGGACTTGAGCCTTGTTATCGCGATGCCAAATTCGCCGAATTAAAGCTAAAAGAAAATGGAGAAGCTTTGTTGGCCGACCTGGTAGATCAAAATCTTAAGTCCTTAAACTGTGAGAACCGAAAAAGCTGGTGGCAGGGGAATTAGTTTTATTTTAATCAACCCATAAAAAAAGCCCGCAAGAAGCGAGCTTTTTAGAATCTTGTCGAACCAGCTTAGGCAACTTGTACCGGAATGCAATTTGCAGTGTGATTCACAGTGTTATCCGGATTTGCATAAACCAGACGTGGTTTATGAGCATTGGCTTCAGCTTCAGTGAAATCACCAAATGTTGCGATAATCACGATATCACCAACATCAGCTTGATGCGCAGCACCACCATTCACAGAAATAATCCCTGAATTATCTTCACCACGAATGGCATAAGTAGTAAAACGCTTACCATTGGTCACGTTCCAAACATGAATTTCTTCGTATTCACGAATGCCAGCTAGATCCATCAAAACGCCATCAATTGCACATGAACCTTCATAGTGTAATTCTGCATGTGTAACAAAAGCGCGATGAATTTTGCATTTTAATAAACGAGATAGCATGGCTAGCGTCCCCTTAGTTGACCTAAGACTTTGATCTTATGGTTGAATCAATTTCTACGACACTGGATAAGTGGGTAGGCTTGCGCATTTTGCGCCTAAATGGCCAGCAAGGCAAGCGGAATTGTCCAGCAATTTATGAATGTTTAGTTCGGTTTATAAGCATTGATTTGATTCATTGCCTGTTGTATTTCACCGTTCACCAGCATTTTGGCGCGAGCAAGTGCATGGGCAATTGCATCGTCCATTAACTCTTGTTCACTGCTTGGTGCTTTACTCAGGACATGACTAGAAACACGGTCTTTAGAACCTGGGTGACCAATACCAATGCGTAGACGATGAAAGTTCGGACCGATATGCGGCACGATATCGCGTAAACCGTTATGTCCACCATGACCACCGCCAGTCTTCAGGCGAATAATACCTGGATTCATATCCAGTTCATCATGGGCAATCAGGATTGATTCGGGTGCGATATTGTAAAATTTGGCGAAAGGAACAACACTTTTACCGGAAAGGTTCATGAATGTTGTAGGTAGAAGGAGACGGACGTCTTGACCTTCGATGTTGCCACGACCGATGAATCCATTGAATTTAGGGTCTTTTTTAAGGCTAATGCCATATTGATCTGCAAGGCGTTCTACAAACCAGAAGCCTGCATTATGGCGGGTTTGAGCATACTCAGAACCTGGGTTGCCCAAACCTACAATCAGTGAAATATTTGACACTAATCTACACCATTAACACTTATGCGCGTTTGAAGTCAGCGTGCATTGGAGTGTTTTTAGCTGGGTGACGTTGTAACGCTTGGATTTTAACGCTTTCAACTTTACCGTTTACATCAATTTCGATTACTTCTTCGAAGAATGAGTTGCTTTCTAAGAATTTAACAAGCTGACGAAGTTCAAGAGAAACAGCTACAGGAGCAGCTTCGCCACCATAGATGATCGCTGGAACTTTAGCAGCATGACGAAGGCGGCGGCTCGAACCTTTCCCTTGTTGTGCTACTTCACGTGCTTCTGCGTTTAATACGAAGTTTGCCATGATAGACATCCTATTTAAGTTTTAAATGAACCGGACCTGCGACCGATCCGGTGATAGAAAGCCCCGCCAAATGGCAGGGCTTTGGAAATTCAGCGCACTATTATAGATAAGAATCGAACATTGCGCTAATAGATTCTTCGTTGTTGATACGACGAATTGTTTCAGCAACCATGCTTGCAACTGAAACCTGGCGAATCTTGCCAAGAGCTAAAGCTTCTTCTGAAAGAGGGATGGTGTCAGTCACAACCAGCTCATCGATCACAGAATTTTTCAGATTTTCGAGTGCTTTACCAGACAATACTGGGTGAGTCGCGTAAGCAACCACTTTGCGGGCACCGAAAGTTTTCAACGCATCAGCAGCTTTACAAAGCGTACCAGCAGTATCCACCATGTCATCAACGATCACACAGTCACGATCTTTCACATCACCAATCAAATGCATCACTTGTGATTCATTCGCTTTTTGACGACGTTTATCGATGATCGCCAGGTCGATATCACCCATCTGTTTCGCAACAGCACGAGCACGAACTACACCACCTACGTCAGGAGAAACAACCATCAGGTTATGATGCTGTTGTTGGCGTAAGTCAGCAAGTAGGGCTGGCGTACCGTAGATGTTGTCTACAGGAATATCGAAGAAACCTTGGATCTGGTCAGCGTGAAGGTCAATCATCACCACACGGTCAATACCTACAGTGGTCAGCATATCTGCAACAACTTTTGCAGTAATCGGCACACGGCTTGAACGGGGACGACGGTCTTGACGGGCATAACCGAAGTAAGGAATCACGGCAGTAATACGACCAGCACTTGCACGGCGTAACGCGTCAGCCATGACCAGGATTTCCATCAGGTTATCGTTGGTCGGTGCACAAGTAGGTTGTACGATGAATACGTCTTTACCACGAACATTTTCAGTGATCTCAACAGCGATTTCGCCATCAGAGAACTGGCCTACAGAGGCAGCGCCTAGAGGAATATGTAAGTGACTTACGACTTTTTGAGCGAATTGTGGATGCGCGGTTCCACTAAAAACGACAAGATTGGGCATGAAGCACCCTTGGCGGTTGGTATGTATGGAAGTAGATGGCAGGGGTAGCTGGATTCGAACCAACGAATGCCGGGATCAAAACCCGGTGCCTTACCACTTGGCGATACCCCTAATGCGGCAGAACTTTAATATTTTTGCGGTATTGTGTCAAGGTAAATTAACAGTCTTACAGCAAATGATGTTCTGTCTTTTTTCGAGAAAATGGCAGGGGCGGCTGGATTCGAACCAACGGATGCCGAGATCAAAACCCGGTGCCTTACCACTTGGCGATACCCCTAATACAGTACATCTACAGGTGAATAATGGCAGGGGTAGCTGGATTCGAACCAACGGATGCCGAGATCAAAACCCGGTGCCTTACCACTTGGCGATACCCCTATTGAACCTTGAAATGACGTAATGGCGATTCTTGCAGACTGTTCACCAGGTAAGATTTACATGGTGCATTCTCAAGAATGTCGGTCACATTCATATCATCAGTTAACTCGATAAAAACACAAGCACCTGTACCTGTAAGCTTTGCAACACCGAACTGGTCGAGATATTGCATTGCCTCATCAACTTCTGGATATAGGCTTCTTGCCACTGGCTCAAAGTTATTTCCGAAATCAGATGGCTTTATCTGATAGGCGCAAAATTTAGAGCTCTTCGTGTCTCTTGTCAACGTTTTTTGTGAAAAAAGCTGTTGAGTGCTGATAAAACAGTCAGGTTTTAACACAATGAACTGCTTTTGATCTAAGTCTATGAATGTTAAGTGTTCACCAATACCTTCAGCCCAAGCATTGCGACCATGAACAAAAATGGGCACATCCGCGCCCAGTTTGACACCGAGCTCTGCCAGTTGCTCGGAATTTAAGCCACAATACCATAACTGATTCAGCACAATCAGGGTTGTTGCGGCATTGGATGAGCCACCACCAAGACCTGCACCCATAGGAATATTTTTCTCCAGTCGAATGATCAGACCAGAAGGCGCTTTCGCATAAGGTTGCAAAATCTGCGCTGCACGATAGATGAGATTCTGTTCCAGATCGACTGAGGACAAACCTTCAATCTGGATCTGCTGATCATCTGTTTGCTTAAACTCTAGCCAGTCACACAAATCTATCAACTGAAAGATACTTTGCAGCTCGTGATAACCATTCGGACGGCGACCGGTGATATGGAGAAACAAATTCAGTTTTGCAGGTGAAGGAACACGAATCATCATAGGCTTGCATCAGACCAGTTAACGGTTTTGAATCACCATTGTAATACGGTTTTCACCCCCATTCTCAAGCGACTGCTTTAAAATCAAGCGATTTGGAACAGTTGCCTGCTGGTTATAACTGAGATCTACCGTCCAACCTTGTTCAATAATCTGGCTGATACGCTGTGAGCTGTCTTTCTGGATCTGGGCAGATTGTGTCGCGGGACGTGCCTGTACCCAATCGACTAAATGGCTAATCGGAGCTTGCCAGCCGGTTGCACGTTGCAGTAATTCTTCTGCTGTTGCTGCCTTGATCAGGCCGGTTTTGGCACTATTCAAAGTTACCTGACCAGGAGTACCTGAAATCTGGGTTTTTCCGGCACCTAAAATACCAGTCAGTTCAATATCAAACTCTTCCTGCTGCTGAACCCAGGTAAAAAAGGCACTGCCGCTTTGCTGAGGTGTTCGTACCCCGATTTTACCTTGCAGCTGGAACTGGTTTTCAGCCTGTACCGATGGCGTGACAGGAGCTTTTTGCTGAACCATCTGCTGACAGCCACTCATGAGTAGGGCAGTAGAAGCAAGGAAACAGCAGCCTAAAGTACTTATGTTGCGCATAAAAGAATGGACTCGTTCAGGATTGTGGTGCTAACAATAGCGAATTAAGTTGGTTTAATTCTGGGTCATTTGGATGGTTTTGTTGTAATTGTTGTAACACTTGATGGAATTGTTGTAGATCGCCTTTCATATAAAGCGAACGTGCATAACGGACACCAATTTTCGCACTTGGATTTAGTTCATAGGCTTTAAGGAGCACCTGGGCAGATGTGGCAAAGTCATTCTGCAGGTAACAGATGTAGCCATAGGTATCCAGAATAGAAGCCTGTTCTGGTGCGTATTCCAGGGCCTGTTCAGCATAGCGCCGTGCTTCATCCAGACGACGATTTTGACGAGCCAGCGTATAGGCATAAGCATTCAGATAGGTTGGACTATTCGGCTCGATTTTAAGCAGGGTTTTTAACAGCTGATCCAGTTGATCACGATCTTCATGTGGATCTAACAATAAGACTTGAGCATAGACCAGTTCCGGATCATCCGGCAGGTTTTTGCTGGCTTCTTCCAGAATTCGGATCGCTGCGTTCTTATTATTCATGCGTTTCAAAATATCCGCCTGAGCCAGATACAGGAAACTGGCATGTTGCGGATAATTGACCCGTTCCTGAGTCAGAAAGCGCAGCGCATCATGCAGTTTATCCTGCTCGGCAAAGATAGCAATGATATTGCGTCGTGAGACCGTATACAGGCTGCCATCCACCAGGCGGTAATAGGCTTTGGCAGTTTCATAATGCTGTTTGCGTTCTGCATTGACCGCCAGATAGTAATAGGCTTCATTCTGGTACTGAGCCGAATAACGGAGCTCAACCAGATATTTTTCGGCCCGTTCATATTGCTGCAGGTCAATACTGGTTAAGCCGGCAATAAACAACGCTTCTTCGTGTTGTGGTGATTTTTTCAGGATCGCTTCTAGTTTTTGTAAGGCCTTTTCAGCTTCATTTAGCTTGATCAGGTATTTAACCTCAGCCAGACGAATATCCATGTTGTTGCGATGTTTGCGACTGGCTTTCTCGTACCATTTTAAAGTTTCCGCATCATCACCCAATGCTGCCAACAGATTGGCTTTCATCAGGATATAGCCAGTCGACTTTGGACGTTTTTTTAAGGCGCGGTTGATGGTATTTAGAGCCTGTTCTAGCTGACCTTTTTGTGCTTCCAGACCGGCGACCAGCACCAGAATCGAAGGATTGTCTTTGGCTTTGCTAGTACTTAGAGCCTGAATTAAATATTCACGGTCATCTGGCTCATCCGGGGCAATCCCGGCCAGAATTTCTTCCAGATCGGCGTTATCATCAATTTTCAGGATCTTTTCTAGCGTTTCTGCCGCCAGTTCGTACTCATGCGCTTTTAAAGCAATATGTGCCAGATAGAATAATGCCGGAACATCTTGCGGTTCTTGGACGACCCAGTGGGTAGAAATATCCAGCGCTGCATTCAGGTCTTCATGTTCGAGGGCGATATTGAGTGCGCGCTGTTTAACCGCGGTGGAATTGCTTTTAATGGCCAGCACAGTATAGTTGTGTAAAGCGTTTGGAATATCGCGATAGGCGAGTGCGAACTCGGCTATCATACTTTGTTTTATCGCATCATAATTTTGATTTGCATGGTAAACTGCTTCTGCTGCATAAAGATGAGCAGTTGAAGCCATGCTAACCACCAGTAAGAATGTGGTAGAATATTGCTTAATGGTAGGGCCGTTTATACGGCTAGTTGTTAGACGCAATTTTTCTTTATCCAAGTAATGCTTTTTATGACACCGATGTTGCACAATAGCATAAATTTAGTGAAATGATGACCTGATATGTCTTTCTTTGCATTGGGTGTCAACCATCAAACTGCCTCTGTAGAGCTGCGCGAAAAGATTGCTTTTAACCCTGAAAAGTTAAGCATTTTACTTGCCGAGCAAAGCCAGCACCCTGTACTGAATGATATGGTGGTGGTGTCTACATGTAACCGGACCGAAGTTTACGCTATGTCGGACAATGTCGACATGGTGCTGAACTGGCTCGCCCAGACCAATGGTATTGATTCCAAGCAATTGCAGAATCACGTTTATCGCTATGAGAATGCGCAAGCCGTCACTCATCTGATGCGTGTCGCCAGTGGTCTCGACTCCCTGATGCTTGGTGAACCGCAGATTCTGGGACAGGTCAAAACTGCACTTTCCCTTGCCAAAGAATCCAAGACCGTTTCGCAAAACCTGAATCGTATCTTTGAATATGCCTTTTATGCGGCCAAGCGTGTGCGCTCGGAAACAGCGGTCGGCAGTCATGCAGTATCAATGGGTTATGCAGTCGCACAATTAGCATTGCAAGTATTTAGCCGACCTGAGCAATTGACTGTGATGGTGGTAGCCGCCGGGGAAATGAACACTCTGGTGGCCAAACATCTGGCAGAAATGGGCGTCGGAAAAATCATTATCTGTAACCGGACTCGTGCTCGTGCAGAGAATTTGGCGCAGGAAATTGCGCATCGTGCAGATGTAGAAATTATTGATTTTGATCAGCTGGCAGCGAACCTGCATCGTGCAGATGTGATTTCTAGTTGTACCGGTAGTTTGCATCAAGTCATTCACTATCCGGATGTTAAAGCCGCTTTAAAGAAGCGCCGTTACCAGCAAATGCTGTTGGTCGATCTGGCTGTCCCACGTGATATTGATCCAAAAGTTGAAAAGCTGGATGGAGTTTATCTCTACGGCGTAGACGATCTGCAAAGCGTGATCGATGAAAACCTGGCGCAGCGTCGCCAAGCAGCGGTCGAAGCGGAAGTCATGGTTAACCAGCTGGCGACCGAGCTGATTACCCAGCAGAAGCTGCGTAAGGCGGGTAGTACGATTCATGCTTATCGGGATTATGGGGAAAGCCTGTGTCAGGAAGAACTGGCAACTGCTATGCAACGTATTGCCAAAGGTGAAAGTGCTGAAACAGTATTGGCCGAATTTTCGCATCGTTTGACCCAAAAACTTCTGCATCCGACCTCAATCATGCTGCGTGAAGCTGCCAAAGCTGAAGATCCAAGCTATTTTGAAATGCTACAGAACAGTTTGCAGGACGTGGTTCAGCATCGCCGTAAGGTTAAACATTAAGATGATCTTGAGTTAACTTCCCGATATTTAAAAGGCGTTTAAAATAAACGCCTTTTTTATTTTCATGATTTTTAATCTTCGAGTAAGGTCATGGAACGTTTTTTATCAATTTCATAAATTCGCATCTTGAGGTTTTTCATCTCTGCGATGCTACTAAACTTTTTCGATTTCAGTTTATGTTGTAAGCATTGATATTGCAGCTTGATCGAGAAGTCTGCCGCCAGTTTGTCTGCCTGCTCAGGAGAAGAGGTGTAATCGCTGACATTGGCGTGTTGCAAGATATGCTGTAACTCATGATGATGTGCAGCACAGGCACCGAGTATATAATAGGTCGACAGTTCCGGATCATCCGGCAATTCATCGAAAATCATATTAAATATATTCAGGATCTTGAATAGCAATTGATCTTCACTGACTAATGCGCGTAATGGTTCAAAATGGATATACAGATATGGATGATTTAGCAAAATCGCAATGACATATTCTTCGGCATCAATTTTAGTACTGAAGCTTAGAGATGCATCATTATTGACTTTGGGTTGCCATTTGCGGCTAAAACCGAGTTTTTCCCGAAAGAACTGTTGCAGCAGATAACGAAATGAGCCAGTTTTGGGTAACAATTCGGTTAGCTGACGTAGTTCTCCCATCACCTGACTTTTACCTTCAGGCGTTACAATATCGTGATTTTGGGTGAGATGGGCAAAGACAAAGTCAGAGAGCAACGGTGCCTGATCCAGCAGACGTCGGAAATTTTCAATGCCTTCACGACGGATTAGGGAGTCTGGATCATGATCATTCGGCAGGACAAAGAATTTTAACTCACGCCCATCGTTCAGTAAGGGTAGAGCAATTTCTAAAGTACGGCGTGCCGCTTTTTGTCCAGCCGCATCACCATCAAAAGCAATGGTAATCCGGTTATTCTGCTTGAACAGAATATTTAGGTGATCAGTATTACTTGCTGTTCCCAAAGTAGCTACTGCACCATGAATGCCATATTGCTGCAAGGCAATGACATCCATATAGCCTTCTACCATTAACCAGTCTTGGGCTTTCTGCTTGCGACCTTCATACAGGCCATACAATAACTGGTTTTTATGGAAAACTTCTGAATCGGGTGAGTTGATATATTTCGGTTTGATCTCGTCATTCAGCGCACGACCACCAAAACCAACCACACGGCCTTTACTGTCACGAATCGGGAAGATGACACGATCACGGAGCAGGTCAAAATCTCGGCCACTGTCACTGGTACGAATCAGACCTAAAAGTTTGAGACCTTCAATATCCTGTGGAAAGGCTTTCTCCAGATGTTGCCAGTCTTCCGGTGCATAACCGAGTCGCCAGTAGGCAATCGTTTCTGCGGTCAGACCACGCTGTTTAAAATATTGCTGGGCACTTGGACTATTAGGTAACTGACGTTCATAAAACTGCGCAATATTTTCCAGCAGGTCGTATAAGTTGCCATCTGCTTGTGCTTCTGCTGCAGGCATTTGCTCAAAAGCAGCAAAAGGGTCATCTGTATAAAATTCAGCTTCAGGTGCCTGAATTTCAGCAAATGGATCAAAATAAGCAGACTGTTCAGGCGTCGGATTTGTAGATGTATCCGCAGTTTTTGCTGGTGGTGCTGCAACCGGTTTCGGTTTGGCTTCGCGTTTGTATTTTAAGCGGTTGGAATCTTTATTATCTTTAGGCAGTTCAATCCCGGTCTGGCTAGACAGGTCTTTCATCACTTCAATGAAATTGCGGCTGCCAATATCCATTAAAAAGCGGATAGCATTACCATTGGCCTGACAGCCAAAGCAGTGGAAATACTGCTTATCACGATACACGTGGAAAGAAGGCGATTTTTCCTGATGGAAAGGGCAACAGCCCGAATAAGTACGGCCAGTTTTTTTTAGTTTCACGTATTGACCAATCACATCGACAATATCGGTGCGATCGAGAATCTGATCAATCGTATGTTGAGGAATGGCCATGGTTTGCTAAGCTTCTCGTGCTGCGTTATTTAGGTGTTAAATCATTGAAAATTAAGAGTAGGATGATTCATCCAACGCTATAAATGAATTAATTGGTATAACCTGTTTGCACAATTTGTTCAAGCATTGCTCAGAAAATGCAAAAGGGCAAGTATGATAACTTGCCCTTTGCAAAAATGCACCTGTAACAGTTGGCTTATTCAGCAGTCGGTTCAGGTAGCTCAGTTTCATTAGTTTTAGGACGATCGAGTAGGCCAAACGTCATACGATTGGTCAGACTGCGTTTTTCTGCCTGGGCTTCAGACGACTGGCTAGACGTATCGGTCACGGTTTTGGCTTCTTTACCGAAAATACCCAAAGTCGCACGGTTGAAGAAACTGCCTTCACTACGTGCTGCACGCAGGTTCACAGTACCATCAGCATTCACCAGACCTGGATAGTTTAGTTTCAGTACTTCGATATATTGCTGTGCTGTGGCTTTGTCACCTAGCTTGTTATAGCCGTAAGCAACGGTTGCCAGCGCTTCTGGAATCTGTGGAGTTTGTGGATAGTGTTCAATTACCCATAAACCACGTTCAACAGCAGCCAGATATGCTTTACGCTTGATATTGAAACGGGCTGCATTCATTTCGCTTTCTGCCAGTTCCTGACCGATAAACTTCATGCGCTGTGCAGCGTCTACTGCATAGGTGCTTGATGGGTAGCGGCGAATGAAATCGACAAAATTCTGGTAAGCCACTTTCAGGTAGCTGACATCACGGTGTGACTGTTTTAGTGAGGTATAACGTAGCAGGCCATTATAGTTCTGCTCCATATTCGCTACACCACGAACATAGTAAGCATAGTCGACATTTGGATGTTGTGGATTCAGACGGATAAAGCGTTCTGCCAGTGCAACTGCACCTTCATAATCTTTTTGCTGGAATTTGACATATAGCAGTTCCAGTTGCGCCTGCGGTGCATACTGGCTTGTTGGATAATAGGTTTCCAGTGCTTCGAGCTGTTTTGCTGCATCAGTATATTGTTTGCGATCTAGCGCGTTCTGTGCTTTTTGGATATAAACCTGTTCGCTAGATTCTGGACCTTTGTCCACGACTTCTTTTTTTGGATTACTGCTACAGCCTACCATTGCCGATGCAATGCCTAACGTCACAGCAAGCATTGTCATTTTATAATGTGGTAGCGACATAAAAATTCCTCTGTTAATACGGGCAATGAGCTACAATTGCACTATTAAACCACTTTTGTCTGAATGAGCAAATGAGTCAAGCACAATCTTCCAATTCTAATATCCCTGATACTGATTTCAATTTACTTGAAGATTCTGAGGATGCAGATAACCATACTTCAGACGCAACTGCAACACGTTTATCGTTGCAATTTCAATTGGATGAAAGTTATATCGGGCAACGTATCGACCAGATTGCGGCCATGGTCTGGAGCGATTTTTCTCGAGAAAAGCTCAAGCAATGGATCAAAGACGGCAATTTATTAGTGAATGGTCAACCAGTTAAGCCAAAATTTAAAAGTGACGGTTTTGAAACCCTGACTTTAAACGTTGAACTAGAGGCACAAACTCGTAGCCTACCTGAAGATATTCCACTGGATATCGTCTATGAAGATGATGACATCATTGTCATTAACAAACCAGTGGGCATGGTGGTGCATCCGGGTGCAGGCAATATGACCGGTACGCTGGTTAATGCCTTGCTGCATCATTATCCGAAATCTTCTGAACTGGCGCGTGCAGGTTTAGTGCACCGGATCGATAAAGACACCAGTGGTCTATTGGTCGTTGCAAAAAATCTGGAAGCGCAGTTTGCGCTTAGCAAGCAGCTTGAGAAAAAGAGCGTCTACCGTGTGTATGACCTGATCGTATATGGCAATATCATTGCCGGCGGTACCATTGATGAACCGATTAAACGCCATCCGGTCGATCGTGTGAAAATGGCAGTCCTGCCAGGCGGTAAGGAAGCGGTGACACACTACAATGTGAAAGAACGCTTCCAACATTTCACCCGTATTCAGGCACGTCTGGAAACCGGTCGTACGCACCAGATTCGTGTGCATTTTAGTTACCTGGGCTATGGTCTGGTGGGTGATCAGGTCTATATGCCACGTGTACGTATGCCAGCCGGTGCTTCGCAATTGCTAGATGACACCTTGCGTGGTTTTAAACGTCAAGCATTGCATGCAGCGACTCTAGGCCTGAAGCATCCACGCACCAAAGAAGAAATGACTTTCAATGCGCCGTGGCCAGAAGACTTCGCCAATCTGGTTGAAGTGCTGCGTAGCGAAAATAAGGCCTATTAATTTTCATTCTATTAGCAGTCATTAAAAGGGAAGCGACATGCAATTTGTACAAGGTTTGCCTCAAGGCGTTTATGTGGGTCAGACCCGTGTTCATCATGAACAGGTACAGCCATCAGCCCAGCCAGAGCTGGCGGGCTTTAACGTGGCTTTGCATGTCAAGGACGATCCGGTGCGAGTGCAGAAGCACCGCATCCAGCTGTTGAAAGACTTCCAGCCTTTTGGTGTGGACAAAATTACTTGGATGACACAGACGCATAGCACCATTTGTCATACCATCAATGAGCAGATGCCTTTCGATGCGCTGATCGGTGATGGTCTGGTCACACAGCGCAAGGCCCATGCCCTGATGATGATGACGGCAGACTGCTTGCCAGTGGTGCTGGGTAATGCTGAAGGCACTGAAGTGGCCAATCTGCATGCGGGTTGGCGTGGGCTGGCAGGCGGTATCGTTGAAAATACTATTGCCGCGATGCAAACCAAGCCTACCTGGGCGTGGCTCGGTGCGGCCATCAGCCAGCCTTGTTTTGAAATTGGCGCAGAAGTAAGAGAAGCTTTCTGTTCCAAATATCCTGAACTGGACAGTGCATTTCAGGCAGGGGAACAGGCCGGAAAATACTATGCGGATCTGTATGCGATAGCGCGTTACATCTTGCAGCAGCAGGGTGTTGAGACTGTTTTGGGTGGCGATCAGTGTTCATACCGTCAGGCGGAAGAATACTTTTCTTATCGCCGTGAAGCCAAAACCGGACGCATGGCAACATTCGTGTTTATGGCTTGAAAATGTTAAACTTGACTGAAATTCTTGGTTTTTAAGTATTATGTCCCTATCTTCCCAATCTGTTGCGATTGTTTATCACAGTCCTTATGGACACACGGCTAAAGTGGCAAATTTCATTGCCGATGGTGCACGGGAAACTGGTGTTCAGGTGCATATGATGAATGTCGAACATATAGATTGGGAGGTGCTAGACGCTGCCGATGCGATTGTATTTGGCTGTCCAACCTATATGGGTAGTCTAACCTCTGCCATGAAGTTGTTTATGGAGCAGTCTTCCAAGCGCTGGCTGGCACGTAGCTGGCAAGGCAAGCTGGCAGCAGCCTTCACCAATGGTGGTGGCTTAAGTGGGGACAAGCTGGCTGTCTTGCAGCAGATTAATCTGTTTGCGATGCAACATGGCATGTTGTGGTCAGGTCTACCGTTAATGCCGACAGGTCGTTCCACTACCGATCTGAATCGCATGTCGAGCTTTCTGGGCCTCATGACCCAATCTGACAATGCACCTGTTGAAGTGACACCACCGGAAGGGGATTTACAAACCGCGATCTGGTTTGGTGAATATATTGCCTTGACACTGGCCCGTCTGAACCTGAAAGCCTAATTCGATCCATAAAAAAACCTCCATTCATTGGAGGTTTCTATTGCTGGTATTATTTATGGAAAATACGCGCTTTATCACGTTGCCAGTCACGGTCTTTTTCAGATGCACGTTTGTCGTGTAACTGTTTACCTTTTACCAACGCAATTTCCAGCTTGGCATGCGGGCCTTTCCAGTAACAGGCCAGTGGTACACAGGAATAACCTTTCTGGTTGATCGCGCCCATGAGTTTTTCAATTTCACGGCGTTTCAGCAGCAGTTTACGGGTACGCGTCGCTTCAGGGACAACATGGGTAGATGCACTCAGTAAAGGCTGAATCTGTGCGCCGAACAGGAAGGCTTCACCATTTTTAAAGGTGATATAGCTCTCCACAATACTCATACGACCGGCACGCAGGGATTTTACTTCCCAGCCTTGCAAGGAAAGTCCAGCTTCAAATTTTTCTTCAATAAAATAATCGTGACGGGCACGTTTGTTCAGAGCAATCGTTCCGCCGTTATTTTTTTTAACTACAGTTGCTTTCGCCATAATCAGACACTTCCAAAGTTGTAGCTATTGTACCGTAACTTTTATTGAGTTGAAGTGTTTAAATTGATGGAGTTTCTTCACTAAAAAATGAAGATTTTGTTAAAATGGAAACTTACACAATAAACAGAGTACAAATGGATGACTAAAACTCGTGTAATTTATCCGGGAACTTTTGATCCGATCACCAATGGCCACATTGATTTGGTGACCCGCGCAGCAAAGATGTTTGATGAAGTTGTAGTTGCGATTGCAATCGGACATCACAAAAACCCGGTATTTAGTCTGGAAGAACGAGTTGAACTGGCCCAAACGTCATTAAGCCATTTGAACAATGTTGAATTTGTAGGATTTGATGGCCTGCTGGTGAACTTCTTCCGCGAGCAGAATGCTACCGCGGTATTGCGTGGTTTACGTGCAGTGTCCGATTTTGAGTATGAATTCCAGCTGGCCAACATGAACCGTCAATTGGATTCTCATTTTGAAGCGGTATTTTTAACCCCTTCAGAGCAATATTCTTTTATTTCATCCACATTGGTGCGTGAAATTGCTCGTTTAAGAGGTGATGTGACCAAGTTTGTTCCGCCAAACGTGGTTGAAGCCTTCGAGCGTAAACTTCAACAAGGTTGGTAGAGTGTCTTTATATATCACCGATGAATGTATCAATTGTGATGTCTGTGAACCTGTCTGTCCGAATGAGGCAATTTTCATGGGTGACGTCATCTATGAAATTAACCCAAACCTGTGTACAGAATGCGTCGGACATCACGACAAACCACAGTGCCAGTTATTTTGTCCTGTGGACTGTATCCCGCTTGATCCGAACCATGCCGAGACCCGTGAGGAGCTTCAGGCCAAGTATGAAAAACTGACTGCTCAAAAAACATCAAGCAATTAGTCGCCAGATTTGGTACTATGCGGCTCGAAGTGAGCCAGACGATCGCTGCTGTGGAGATCTCCGTGATTGAAGCAGGGGAGGAAAGTCCGGGCTTCATAGGGCAAGGTGCCAGGTAACGCCTGGGCGGCGTGAGCCGACGGAAAGTGCAGCAGAGAGTAGACCGCCTTCATTATGGTTCTGAGCAATCGGAATCGGAGGTAAGGGTGAAAGGGTGCGGTAAGAGCGCACCGCATGACTGGTAACAGTTCATGGCATGGTAAACCCCACCGGAAGCAAGACCAAATAGGGATCCTTTAGGCATGGCCCATGCTGGATCCGGGTAGGTCGCTTGAGCGTATGAGTGATTGTACGCCTAGAGGAATGATCGTTCTCGACAGAACCCGGCTTATCGGCTCACTTCACCAAATTTTGATCAATCAGCACAATATGGGCTTGACGTTCTAAACAGAAAAACCCATAATGCGCGCACAGTTTAAGGCTATGTAGCTCAGTTGGTTAGAGCACCGCACTCATAATGCGGGGGTCACAAGTTCAAGTCTCGTCATAGCCACCATATTCAAAAAAACCCAGTCCGATTGAGTGGGTTTTTTTATGCCTTTAAAAATTAAAATGATAAGATGAGTGGAAAATAAACAACTGAATTTTAAAAATAATGAATCAAAATTTTATTAAGTGGATTAAAGAAAATATTGGAAGTTGTTTGTCGTGGGCAATAACTTTTGGTTGGTTAATCTTTATCTATTTTAAAATTCATAATGGTTTGCTGCCTAAAGATCTAAATGAGTTTGGAGATTTTATAGCAGGTGCTTTTGCACTTTTGGCATTTTTTTGGTTGGTAAGAGGATTTTATCAACAAGGTAAAGGGCTTGAGCAGAATTCTGAAGCTTTGAGGATGCAAGCGGTTGAATTACAGAAAACTAGTACAGCTTTAAACTTGCAAATAAAAGAAATGCAGGAAACGGTTGAACAGCAAAAATTATTAGCAGAATATCAACGTCTTGATATTGAGGATAAACATCAGTCAGTCAAGCCAATTCTTACAATAACTTGTACTGTGGAAGCACAATCATATAAACACTGCTTAGACTTTAGAATTAGTAATGCTACAGATAATCCTGCTAAAAATTTAACATTATTTCCTGATTTAGAGAAAGATCTTGATTATGCTCCAATAATCAAACCTTACTTTGAAAAAAATATATTCACATTACTGATGTATTGAGTGAGACTGAAGAGGAATTATTTGATCAAGGTGCTGTATGTGTTAGAAATATACTTCTAACCTATGAAAATATATATTCAAGAAAGTTTAGTGAAAAATTTAAAATTACTTTCCGTAAGGATGTAGACTCAAAGATATTGACAGAGGTTTGTATTGTTGAGTGAATCATTTTCTTAAACTTTATTTATGAATTTTATCAATAATTCAACATCATTCGTCTGTAACTGCTCACGCATTTTTAGAAACTGCTTTTCATCTATATCGTAGATTTTAAGTGAAAGCAATTTTTCTATATCTTCCTGTGGAAAACGGTATTTAATAATTTTTGCAGGTACACCACCAACTACAGCATAAGGCGGTACGTCTTTAGTGACTACTGCACCCGTTGCCACCACAGCACCTTCGCCAAGCGTTACACCTTGCATGATCATGGCACGAGAGCCAATCCAGCAACCATCACCAATAACAGTATCACCCGCAGGCACAAAACTGCGTGTATCGAATGGAAACGCAGAAATCCAGTCGGTACGGTGTAACTGGTTGCCACCCATCATAATCACGCATTCTGCACCAAAGCAGACAAAATTACCGATATAAAGCTGGTCAATCGGTTTCTCTGGTGTGGCTGGCTTGTCATGCAGATAACGCACCACACAACGCTCAAAACCTTGATCCCAATAGGCTGAGTAATAACTGTAATTGCCCTTAATATGAATATTTGGATTCTTCACCGTTTTCGAGATGAATTCGAACTCGCACCAATGGTTCACAGGGGAATTAATCAACTTTTCAGCCATAACCGGGATACAACAATAAGGAATACGCCATTATAGCGAATTGATCTTTAAGCTGGAGAACAATCCCATTCAATAACTGCCTGATCAGGATTAAGTTTTATATGGCCTTAGCGGATTGAGGAATACGGGCAATGACTTTAATTTCGAAGTCAAAACCTGCCAACCAGGTCACGCCCACAGCTGTCCAGTTCGGATAGGGCTTTTGCGTAAAAATCTGGTTTTTAACTTTCATAATGCTTTCAAATTGCTGTTCCGGATCAGTATGAAAAGTTGTGACATCGACAATATCATCGAAAGTACAGCCAGCTGCAGCCAATGTAGCAGCCAAGTTTTCAAAGGCTCGTTCTACCTGTTTCTCAAAGTCAGATTCAGGACTACCATCTTCACGGCTACCCACCTGACCAGAAACAAATAATAAATCTTCTGATTTGATGGCAGCAGAATAACCATGCTGTTCATACAGGGCATGGCGATCTTGGGGAAATATTGCAGTTCTAGTCATGATAATTCTCGCTCAATTTTAATTTATACGTATTTTAGAAAGCAATTCAAATCTTCACATACGCCTCGTATGTAAACATAATTGACATACGAGGCGTATGTCAATTAAAATTTTTCACAATGCTGATGGAAACAACATATGTCTGTACGTGAACAAAAAATGGCGGAAACCCGCAAAAAACTCATAGAAGTCGCACGTCGTGCATTTGCTGAATATGGTTATGCGGATACTTCAATGGATAAGCTCACGGCAGAAGCAGGGCTGACCCGGGGTGCGCTATACCATCATTTTGGAGATAAAAAAGGCTTGTTTGCCGCCGTGGTCGATCAGATTGATTCAGAAATGGCTGAATATGCCGGGCAACATCTGGAGCAGCCTGATGATCTATGGGAAGGATTGATGTTGGAAGGGCGTACTTATATTGAAAATGCTTTGAATGCTGAGTTTCAACAGATTGTGCTACGTGATGGTCCGGCAGTATTAGGGGATCCCGCACATTGGCCAAGTCAAAGTAAATGCCTGCAGTCGACACGTGAATGCGTAGAACAGTTACTGGCTGAAGATAGATTGAAACCAGTCGATGCACTTGCTGCGGCAGTCTTGCTAAATGGTGCAGCAATGAATGCAGCACTGTGGGTTGCTTCTAGTGAGGAACCTGCACAGGTCTTACCTCAGGCTTTACAGGCATTTGAAGCATTGGCGTCTGGCTTTTTAAAATAAAGCCGATAGAAATTTCTAGGCTCAATAAAAAACCCCTCATGTGAGGGGTCTTACAGCCTAAAATATCTATTTAAAATTAGATATATTCAACGCTTACGATTTCGTATTCAACTTCACCTTGTGGAGTTACGATTTTCACATCGTCGCCTTCGTTTTTACCCAGCAGACCACGCGCAATCGGAGAATTCACAGAGATCTTGTTGATCTTAAAGTCTGCTTCGTCATCGCCTACGATTTTGTAAGTTTTGCGTTCTTCAGTGTCCAGATTCTCAATAGTCACAGTGACGCCAAAAACTACACGACCGTTTTGCTCCAGTTCTTTAACATCAATGACTTGGCAAGCGCCCAGTTTACCTTCGATGTCCTGAATACGGCCTTCACAGAAACCTTGCTGCTCACGCGCAGCATGATATTCCGCATTTTCTTTTAAATCCCCATGCTCACGTGCCTCTGCAATCGCTGCAGTAATACGTGGACGATCCACAGTCTTCAATTGGTGTAATTCTTTCTCTAAGGCAAGCTTGCCTTCGGGAGTCATAGGATAACGTTGCATAGTTGTCCCTCAGTAATAAAAATGAAAGTCTATAAATGAAAAAAAGCCCGCCACCGAGAAGGTGACGGGACTTCTCAGTAACGAATTAACCTACTGTTAAATCTTGCAAACGATATACATCCATTGGCAATTTAATTGCTAAAGCTTGGCATACAGCATCAGCACCATTCAAGGTAGTTGTGTTATACACTTTACCTTGTAGCGCTGAACGACGGATCGAGAATGAATCTTCCTGCGCTTTTTTACCTTCAGTCGTATTTATTACAAGGTGGATTTCGCCATTTTTGATACGGTCCACAATGTTTGGACGACCTTCAGTTACTTTGTTTACGCGTTCACATTCAAGACCAGCTTCGCTAATCACTTTAAATGTACCATCAGTTGCAAGAATCTTGAAGCCTAGGTCAATCAATTGTTTCGCAATGCCTGCTGCACGAGATTTATCTGAGTCACGTACAGAAATGAATGCGTGTTTCACTTCACCTTCTGTCGGAAGACCAGGTAGACGTTCGTTCGCACCTAAAACAGCTTTATAGAATGCTTCACCAAATGTTTTACCAACACCCATGACTTCGCCTGTAGATTTCATCTCAGGACCAAGGATCGGGTCAACGCCAGGGAATTTGTTGAATGGGAACACTGCTTCTTTTACAGAGAAGTGTTCAGGGATAATCTCTGAAGTGAATCCTTGAGATTCTAGAGATTGACCCGCCATACAACGTGCAGCCACTTTCGCTAAAGATTCGCCGATACACTTAGAAACGAACGGCACAGTACGTGATGCACGTGGGTTCACTTCCAGAATGTAAACGTCTTCGCCTTTAACCGCAAACTGAACGTTCATTAGACCAATTACGCCAAGTTCTTTTGCCATCGCAATTGTTTGACGACGCATTTCGTCCTGAATCTCTTTAGACAGAGAATAAGGAGGAATCGAACATGCTGAGTCACCAGAGTGAATACCTGCTTGTTCAATGTGCTGCATGATGCCGCCAATCACAACGTCTTTACCGTCAGATACGCAGTCTACGTCAACTTCGATCGCATCATCCAGGAAGCGGTCAAGAAGAACAGGCGCTTCATTCGATGCTTGAACCGCATCACGTAGGTAGCGTTTAAGTTCTTCATCATTATAAACGATTTCCATCGCACGACCACCAAGGACGTAAGAAGGACGTACTACAAGTGGATAGCCTACTTTAGATGCTTCAGCCATACCTTCTTCAGCAGATTTTACGATGCTGTTGTTTGGTTGACGAAGTTGCAGACGTTGAATCATTTGCTGGAAACGTTCACGGTCTTCTGCGCGGTCAATCGCATCAGGAGATGTACCAATGATTGGCGCACCCGCTTCTTCTAAAGCACGAGCCAGTTTCAAAGGTGTTTGACCACCGTACTGTACGATAATGCCTTTTGGCTTCTCGATACGTACGATTTCAAGCACATCTTCAAGTGTAATTGGTTCGAAGTACAAACGGTCAGATGTGTCGTAATCCGTAGAAACAGTTTCAGGGTTACAGTTCACCATGATGGTTTCATAGCCGTCTTCACGCATTGCAAGGGCAGCGTGTACACAGCAGTAATCGAATTCGATCCCTTGACCGATACGGTTAGGGCCGCCACCAATCACCATGATCTTGTCACGAGTCGATGGATTTGCTTCACATTCTTCATCGTAAGTTGAGTACATGTACGCTGTATCAGATTCGAATTCTGCAGCACATGTATCGACACGTTTGTAAACTGGCGTTACGCCCAGGTTCCAACGGTGTTTACGGAATTGTTTTTGTGAAATGCCCATCAAGTTCGCAATGCGAAGATCTGATAAACCTTTACGTTTGAATGCACGGATGTTATCCGCATTCAAATCACCAAAACCTAAAGTTTTGATTTGATTTTCAGTTTTGATGATGTCTTCGATTTGGATCAAGAACCAGCGGTCGATGTTGGTCGCAGCAAATACTTCGTCTAGTGTGAAACCATGACGGAATGCATCGCCCACGTACCAGATACGTTCAGGACCTGGCACTTTAAGCTCTTGTAAGATTTTGTCGCGCGCGCCTTCAGTACCCACTTCAATTTTTTCGTCAAAACCAGAAGCGCCCACTTCAAGACCACGAAGCGCTTTTTGCATAGACTCCTGGAAGTTACGACCAATGGCCATCACTTCACCCACAGATTTCATCTGAGTCGTCAAAGTTGCATCAGCTTGCGGGAATTTCTCAAAGTTGAAACGAGGGATTTTCGTTACAACGTAGTCAATCGCAGGTTCGAATGATGCAGGTGTTGTACCGCCAGTGATGTCATTTTTCAGTTCATCAAGGGTATAACCTACAGCCAGTTTCGCTGCGATTTTCGCAATCGGGAAACCTGTTGCTTTAGATGCAAGAGCAGATGAACGAGAAACACGCGGGTTCATCTCGATCACAACCATACGGCCGTCTTTCGGGTTAATACCGAACTGAACGTTAGAACCACCTGTTTCTACACCAATTTCACGAAGTACAGCTAGAGAAGCGTTACGTAGTAACTGGAATTCTTTATCTGTAAGCGTTTGCGCAGGCGCAACAGTGATCGAGTCACCTGTGTGCACGCCCATTGGGTCGAAGTTTTCAATGGTACATACAATGATACAGTTGTCGTTTTTGTCACGAACAACTTCCATCTCGTACTCTTTCCAGCCAATCAGTGATTCATCGATCAATAACTGGTGAGTAGGAGAGAGGTCGAAACCACGTTCACAGATTTCCAGGAATTCTTCACGGTTGTAAGCAATACCACCGCCTGAACCACCCATGGTGAATGATGGACGGATAATCACAGGGAAACCGAAGCGCGCTTGAATCTCAAGTGCTTCTTCCATAGATTCAGCAATTGCAGCTTTTGGACATTCCAGACCAATTTTACGCATTGCTTCGTCAAACAGTTTACGGTCTTCTGCTTTTTCGATCGCTTCTTTGGTCGCGCCAATCAGTTCAACGTTGTATTTTTCAAGAATACCATTGGCATCCAGTGCAAGGGCACAGTTCAGTGCAGTCTGGCCACCCATCGTTGGAAGGACAGCATCTGGACGTTCTTTTTCAATGATTGCTGCAACAGTCTGCCAGGTAATCGGTTCGATATACGTCGCATCTGCCATTGCAGGGTCGGTCATAATGGTGGCTGGGTTAGAGTTCACCAGAATAACGCGGTAGCCTTCTTCACGAAGCGCTTTACACGCTTGTGCGCCTGAATAGTCAAACTCACACGCCTGACCAATCACAATAGGACCAGCACCGATAATTAAGATACTTTTAATGTCTGTACGTTTAGCCATGATGCTTCCTTAATTACTTCTTAGATGCTTCGATAAGTTCGATGAAATGATCGAACAATGGTGCGCAGTCATGTGGACCAGGGCTTGCTTCAGGGTGACCCTGGAAGCTGAACGCAGGTTTGTCTGTACGATGGATACCTTGGTTTGTACCATCAAACAGTGAGCGATGAGTCACACGCAATACCGCAGGCAAGGTGCTTTCATCCACTGCGAAGCCGTGGTTTTGAGAAGTAATCATCACTGTACCAGTTTCGATGTTCTGTACAGGATGGTTAGCGCCATGGTGACCGTGCGGCATTTTTACCGTTTTAGCACCCGATGCAAGAGCAAGAATCTGGTGACCTAAGCAGATACCAAATACTGGAATTTCAGTTGTTTCAACAATTGTTTTTACAGCTTCAATTGCGTAGTCACATGCAGCTGGATCGCCAGGGCCATTTGACAAAAATACGCCATCTGGATTTAACGCAAGTACTTTTTCAGCAGGAGTTTGTGCAGGCACCACAGTCAATTTACAGCCGCGGTCTGCGAGCATACGCAAGATGTTGGTTTTGACACCGTAGTCGTATGCAACCACATGGAATTTAAGTTCAGGTTGAGTAAAGCCTTTGCCAAGTGCCCATGAGCCTTCAGTCCATTCGAAACCGGTCGGATCACAGCATTCTTTCGCAAGGTCTAAACCACTTAAACCACCGAATGCACGTGCTTTTTCAACTGCTTCTTCTTCAGTGATGTTTTCACCCGCAAGGATACAACCGTTTTGTGCACCTTTATCACGCAAAATTCGAGTTAATCGTCGCGTGTCGATGTCAGCAATGGCAACTACATTGTGCTGTTTTAAATAATCACCAAGTGATTGATTCGCACGGAAGTTACTATGTAGTAAAGGAAGGTCACGGATAATTAAACCGTTTGCCCATACTTTATGAATACGACCTGATTCAGCGTCTTCTTCGTTGCAACCTGTGTTACCGATATGTGGGTAAGTCAGCGTTACAAGCTGCTGTGCATAACTAGGATCAGTCAAAATTTCTTGATAGCCAGTCATGGCAGTGTTGAAAACGACTTCACCAGTCGTACAACCCGATGCGCCAATTGAAGTACCTTTAAAGATAGTTCCGTCGGCAAGGGCTAAAATTGCTGGGGTGCTCAAACCAAAGCTCCTGAAATTTAGGCTGTAAAAAAGCGAGTAGACGAAAAAAAAGGAAGGTTAATTTTTAAACCTACCCTCCTATGTCTGCTCGCTTGAACTTAACACGGCATTATACGCAGAACCACCCCCCAAGTCCAATAGCTTTACAGCAAAAGGATGAGATAAATGGCTTGCTTTTTACTTGAAAGTCTGTTTTACGAACAACGTAAAAAAATGTAAGCAATTAAGAATTGTCTAACAAATCAAATCTTAATTTTTATCAAAACTACTAATATGGATGAGTCGTAATATAACTATAGGAATAAGACACATGACTACAGCAGCGAAATCTTCCCAATCCAAGAAAAAGATCAATACAGTGGTTTCAGAAAAGACTGAACAGCTTGAAAAAGTAGCAGCTGAGGCCAAAGAACAGGTGGTAGAAACTATCGAAGAAAGCAAAGAGAAACTTGAAGTCGAAGCGAAACAGCTGGGTGATACTGTGCAGGAACAGTTACGCCAGTTAAAACAGGATCTGTTACAACGGATCGATACTCTGAAAGAGCAGTTATTTGGTTCGCAAAAAGAACTGACTGAATTAACCAGTTTTATCAAAACCGAATTTACCGCAGTGATTGAAGACTTATCCAATATGGGTAAAGAACTGAAAGAAGATGTCAGCCAGATCTCGACCAAACATAAAGAGCATCTGACTGGTACATTCAAGCGCTCAAAAGACAGCACTATTGAAGTTCTGAAAAAGGTCAAACCCGTGGTAAAAGCTGAAAGTTCAGAAAAAAAACCTGAGCTGAAGAGTTAAGGGAATACGCTGACTAAAATTGCATGAAAGGAGAACTAGATATGTTCTCCTTTGTCTTTTTGAGGCAAACGGATTCACAATAATAATGAAAGGGGGCCACGATGCAGCAGCATTATTTTGCAGGTGTACTTGGTTTACTGACGCTGATTATGATGCTTAATCTGGAAAGTTGGTTGATGCGTGCACTTTATCTAGGTGTGATGATGTTATGCTTGGGATTCTTTGGATTAACTTTTGGAACGATTATCCTGATCATCTTCACGTTAAATGTAATTTTTTATGCCGCGGTAAAATCAGTGCAGGACAATTACCGCTTACATCACTAAAATATCGAAAACAATTAAAACGAACTCTTAGTCTATCAGCTTAAATAACGTTTAAATTATTATTAAAGTAGTCAGTCCTAAGCGTTGAGTGCAGGCTAGTTATTTCAATTTAGTCTAGTTATTTCAATTTAGTATTGATCTGAATCCACGTAGAGAAAATGCAGGAAAATATTTTCCTCAAGCTATAACAGCAAGCTTTGAACGGATGAGCCGGAAAAGCCCATAAAAAAAACGTGAGACTTTAATGCTCACGTTTTTTAATATCTTTTTATCCAGTAAATGCTTTTAATCTGCATTAAAAGACATGCAGCCAATCCCGTTTATTGTGGAAGTCTGCTTCTGGACTGCTGTGCTGCATTGCAAAGTACTGATCACCTTGTGAGGTTTTTAATACTGCTGTCAGACCAATAAACAGGTCTGCCCATTTAAGTTTATGCTCAACCATAAACTCGGTCAGATCCAGACTGACATTAAGACCATAATGGGTGCGTTTAAGCTGATTCAGTTCGATATCGTATGCAGCAGGTGGCGGCATATCTTCCGGATAGCGATATTCCTCAAACTGATAGGCTTGCCAAGCCTGAGAAGGGGAGAGATTGATTTCGCGATAATAATCTTCACCCTGAACCCCGATAAAGATTTCAAAACAGGTCTGTTCCCACAAAAAATCACGACGGGGATGTGCAGTAACCATTTCTGGCCACAGCACGTACTGGTTGGGATCGCGCAACCAAAATCCGACATTCAAGCTGCATGGATTTTGCTGTTCGATGGCACCGACCAATGAGATTGCCTGAAAACGGCGATCAAATGCGCTGAGTTCGTAACTGGCCATAAATCCTGTACTTAGTTAGAAAGATGGGCAAAACGGACAAGATTGGATAACTTCTGGTTTTGCTTAGGAGCTTTCTTGTAAAGCAGCGCAATTTTACCAATAGTTTGTACCACTTCAGCACCTGTAGTTTCTGAAAGTTCAGCAATGAGTGCTGCACGTGCTTCACGGTCTTCAGCCACCACTTTTACTTTAATGAGTTCGTGATCATTAAGGGCACGATTTAGCTCTTCAACTACAGATTCAGTTAAGCCTTTGTCACCAAGCATTACAACCGGGTTTAATGCATGTCCAATTTGACGTAAACGCTTACGTTCCTGAATAGATAAAGACGCCATGAGAGATAACCTGATTTTTAAAACGGCTTAGTATAGCAAAAGCGAAAAACAAACGCTGTAAATTCTCAGGAAATAATCACTTGTAAATAATCGCAAATCACACCTGAATACTCAGATTTAGATACACATGTATACTGCAAAAAATGTGTTTTTCACGTACAATGAATCATTAGAAGTTTTTTTTATTTAGAGAGTTATGGCAACACGCATTACCAACCAAAAGTTATCTAAAAGTAGTCGTGCGTGGATGAGAGAGCATCTTGATGACTTTTATGTGAAAAAAGCACAAAAAGAAGGTTATCGTGCCCGTGCTGCGTACAAGTTGCTAGAAATTCAGGAAAAATACGGCATTATCAAACCCGGCATGACTGTAGTGGACTTGGGTGCTGCCCCAGGAAGCTGGTCCCAGATTGCCGGAAAACTGGTCGGTGACAAAGGTCTGGTGATTGCATCAGACATCTTGGAAATGGATGCGCTACCTGATGTGACTTTCTTGCAGGGCGATTTCCGTGAACAAGAAGTATTCGATAAATTGTTAAATATTTTAAACGGACGCACAGTAGACGTTGTAATTTCAGATATGGCCCCCAATACATCAGGTAATAGAGCTGTAGATCAACCACGTCAGATTTATTTATGTGAACTTGCTCTGGATTTTGCCAACAAGGTACTCGGTCCGAAAGGACAGTTTGTAGTGAAAGTATTCCAGGGTTCAGGTTTTGATGAATTTCGTAAAGAAGTCGTCAACAGTTTTGATGTATTGAAGACGATTAAACCTGCTGCATCACGTGCCCGTTCGAAAGAAGTGTTTTTGGTCGGACAGGGACGCAAGAAGGCTTTGAAATAAAGTTTACTTGCCAACACGTTAAAAATTGTGCATTTTGTAGGTTTTTACATTATTGCAAATTGATTTGCAGCTTATTGATTAAGGTCACCCTTCGAGGGCATGATCAAATTAGATTGGAATGGGAAATAAAGCTTTGAGCGATCTTTTTAAGAATGCCGTATTGTGGCTCGTGATACTGGGTGTGCTGGTGTTAATCTTCAGCAACGTCAGTGACCGCAATCAACCGACTACAATGAACTATTCGGAGTTTGTTGCCGCGGTCAATGCTGGCCAAATTAAACAAGTTACAATTGATGGCGAAAGAATTCGCGGTGAAAAATCAAACGGTTCAGAGTTTGAAAGCATTCGCCCGGCAGTTCAAGACCCAGAACTGATGCCAAGCCTGATTAAAAATAATGTAGTCGTTGAAGGTGAAGCGCCTCAACGTCAAGGCTTGCTCATGCAATTGCTGATTGCAAGTTTCCCTGTGCTTCTAATCATTTTGTTATTCATGTTCTTTATGCGCAACATGGGTGGCGGTGCAGGCGGCAAGAATGGCCCAATGAGCTTTGGTAAATCTAAAGCGAAAATGCTATCTGAAGACCAGATCAAAGTAACATTTACTGATGTGGCGGGTTGTGATGAAGCAAAACAGGAAGTGGTCGAAATCGTTGACTTCCTGAAAGATCCTGCAAAATTCAAACGTCTGGGTGCGACTATTCCTAAAGGCGTCTTGATGGTGGGTCCTCCAGGTACAGGTAAAACCCTGCTGGCTAAAGCCATTGCGGGTGAAGCAAAAGTTCCATTCTTTAGTATCTCAGGTTCTGACTTCGTTGAAATGTTTGTCGGTGTCGGTGCATCCCGTGTACGTGACATGTTCGAACAGGCAAAACGCCATGCACCATGTATTATCTTCATTGATGAGATTGATGCAGTCGGTCGTCATCGTGGTTCAGGTACAGGTGGCGGTCATGATGAACGTGAACAGACTCTGAACCAGATGCTGGTAGAGATGGACGGTTTTGAAGGCAATGAAGGCATTATCGTGATCGCTGCAACTAACCGTGCTGATGTACTGGATAAAGCTTTACTTCGTCCAGGCCGTTTCGACCGTCAAGTCATGGTAGGTCTGCCAGATATTAAAGGTCGTGAGCAAATCCTGAATGTACATCTGAAGAAATTGCCTTCTACTACGGGTGTAGATGTCAAAGTGCTTGCTCGTGGTACACCAGGCTTCTCAGGTGCACAGTTGGCCAACCTTGTAAACGAAGCGGCATTATTTGCTGCACGTCGTAACAAGAACACCGTCGATATGCATGACTTTGAAGATGCAAAAGACAAACTGTACATGGGCCCTGAACGTAAATCGATGGTACTTCGTGAAGAAGAGCGTCGTGCTACGGCTTACCATGAAGCAGGTCATGCAATTGTGGCAGAAATGCTTCCAGGTACAGATCCTGTGCATAAAGTCACCATCATGCCGCGTGGCTGGGCATTGGGTGTCACCTGGCAGTTGCCTGAGTTTGACCAGACTAGCCATTATAAAGACAAGATGTTGAATGAACTTTCAATCCTGTTTGGTGGTCGTATCGCAGAAGAAGTATTTATTAACCAGATGTCGACTGGTGCTTCGAATGACTTTGAACGTGCAACTAAAATGGCACGTGCGATGGTGACCAAATATGGTATGTCGGACAAGTTAGGCGTCATGGTCTATGAAGATGACTCTCAACAGTCATTTATGGGTAGCATTGGTACCCGTACGATTTCTGAGGCCACCCAACAACAGGTAGATGCGGAAGTTCGTCGCATCATCGATGAGCAATACAAGGTTGCACGCGATATCCTTGAAAATAACAAAGATATTGCCCATGCCATGGTGAAAGCGCTACTTGAGTGGGAAACAATTGATCGTGAACAGATTCGTGACATTATGGAAGGTCGTGAGCCAAAACCACCTAAAGTTTATGTTTCAGACAATCCAGTGATTGATGTAACACCGACTGATGGTCCAATGACTCCTCCGCCATTACCAGCGAACTAAGTTAACAATTAAAACCACCTTCGGGTGGTTTTTTTTATGGCTATTATTTTGTCATATCTAGTTGAATGCTATAGTCAACTCATAAAAATCAATGAGTAAAAATAAGAATGAATTTACCTGTTCTGGAATCCGATATTTATCAGCTACGTTTGGAGCCACTGAGCTGGGAGCATTTTACAGATTTAGAAACTGCATGTGCCGAAGGTGACTTAGGGGAAGTGTTATATAATTCGGTGCCTTACCTACATAAACTTAAACACTACTTTATCCAAGCTTTTGAACAGCAGTCCAAAGGTGAAAGAATGACTTTTGCCGTGATTGATTTGAATTCGGGCCGCGCCATTGGCACCACCAGTTATCATGATATCAAGCCGGAAATTCCACGCGTTGAAATTGGCTTTACCTGGTATGCCAAACCTTATCAACGAACCTATGTAAATCGGGTCTGTAAATATCTTTTGTTGCAGCATGCATTTGAAGAGCTGAATGCTCAAGTGGTAGGCTTTCGGACTGATCATCTGAATCTCAAAAGTCAAAAAGCTATTGAAGCTCTGGGTGCCAAACAGGATGGCATCATTAGATGTCATATGCTGCGTAAAGATGGCGTGACACTCAGAGATAGTTATATCTATAGTATTTTAAAAAGCGAATGGATCGATGTGAAAGCGCTACTGCAATCCAAGCTGATGCAATATTCCAATAAGAACCACTTTGAAATCTAAGCCTTGATTAGATTGAGCTTTGCTTTATTGACCTTTCCATAAGACAATACCGGGGTTATTGTGAACTAGGAGTGAACCATGCAGCTGAAGCCATTACGACCACAGATCTGGACTTTCGGTCATTTAAAACTGGATTTGTCTCAGCCGCATGTGATGGGAATTTTAAATGTGACTCCAGATTCCTTTAGCGATGGTGGATTACATAATCAGAAAGATCAGGCAGTAGCAAAAGCCTTAGAAATGATGGCTGATGGCGCTACTGTGATTGATATCGGGGGGGAATCTACACGTCCGGGTGCATCAGTCGTGGACGTTGAAGAAGAACTTCGTCGTGTGGTTCCAGTTGTAGAAAAACTGGCCAAGCATGATGTGATCATCTCGATTGATACTTCACAGCCAGAAGTGATTAAAGCAGCCGTGAAAGCGGGTGCACATATCTGGAATGATGTACGCGCGCTCACTCGTCCACAAGCGTTAGAGACGGCAGCAGAACTGAATATTCCGGTGATCATCATGCATATGCGTGGTGAGCCGACTACCATGAATAATCTGGATCAGTATGATAATGTGACTCAGGATGTGATTCGGGAACTGTCAAAACGGGTTCAAGATGCTCTAGATGTCGGTGTTAAAGCTGAACATATCATAATTGATCCTGGGTTTGGTTTTGCAAAAAATGCCCAGCAAAATCTCAAGTTGCTTCAGGAATTTTATAAATTGACTGAAATGGGCTATCCGATTTTATCTGCCTTATCTCGAAAACGTTTTATTGGTGCTGCTCTGGATGGTGCAGAACCACAAGCACGTGCAGTAGGTTCGGCTGCGGCGCATTTGCTGAGCATTCAGCAAGGTGCCTGTATGGTTCGTGCACATGATGTCAAGGCAACAGCAGACGCCATAAAAATCTGGAAAGCTATGCAAAATGCCTAAATCTGGGCTGAAAAACATATAGGGGGCACAAGCTGTTTGGCTTTTAAACAGCAATGTGCTATACAGGCACGCTTAAGTTAGATTGTCATCATTTAGAGTGCCTGTAATGTTTGCAGATTTACTTCTCCCCATGTTCGATGATGAATATTATCCCGATATTCTGGTTGCAGAAATCAAGCAACACATCGAACGCTTTGCTTCTAAAGTATCTAAATCCAGTTTATCAGATCAGGACGTGTACCAACTGGCGCATGAGACTGTGGCAGACATCAATGCCATGAAGCCGCAGTTTGAGGATCTGGACTCTTCTCTGGATAATACTGCCGCAGACTATATTGCCGAGGCCATGATGATGGTCGTGCAAGAACAGGGCCTGTTTGATATTGAAATGGAAGAACTGGTCGTTAACCGCGAATGGTAAAAAAAAGCCCTGTTAAACAGGGCTTTTTTTAGGGTCTGTTGACATTTACTGTTCATAATTAAACCTATAAAGGTAGCCATAAAAATATACAGGCTAAGGCAACAGCACTTTGATAATTTCTTTTGAGCTTGTCATATCGAGTAGCTATTCCTCTAAATTGCTTTAATCTACAAAACATATTTTCAACTAAATGCCTGATTTTATATAAATACCAGTCCATATGGTCATTGTTCGATTGGCTATTCGTTTTCTTTGGTATATTCGCTTTAGTCCCTGTTTTCCTGATCTGTTCACGCAGTGGTTCTGAATCATAGCCTTTATCTGCACATACCACTTTTGTCTCTTTTAAATCTAATGTTGATATTAAATCAGGCGCAACTTTAACATCATGTGTGGTTCCATCGGTAATCATGAAATCAATAGGATTGCCATGTGCATCAACAATCAAATGTATTTTTGAGGAGTTTCCTCCTGCACTTTTAGAAATAGATTGATTCGCTATGCCGGCAGAATGTTGATGAGCACGTACATGAGAGCCATCAATAAAAATCCACTCCATATCGGGGCATGAGGCTAGTAATTTGAATAATCTAAGTAACTTACCGCTGCTTGACCAACGATTAAAACGTTTGAAAATAGAGTTTGAATGACCAAAACAAGAAGGAATATCTCGCCACGGACAACCTGTTCTAATTCTATAGAGAATAGCTTCAATAAAATTGCGTAAATTTGAGTTGTGGTGAATGGATAAATTACGCAGAATAACTTTCAACTTTTGCCAGTGTTGATCTGTCAGCATGGTACGAGGCATAGCGAATAGTAAAATTAGGTTTGGCGATTTGATTTTACTACTTCGCTATTTTTTAAGCTAAAAGTGTCAACACACCCTAATGATCTGAAAATACGTCTTTTAAATTTTTATAATGAATTTCATCCAGTAGTTTCTGTTCTTCCAGCATGCAGCTATGATGTAAATCCAGATAATACTGTTTCAAATCTTTTTGATAAGGCACTGGTTCCGGCTCTTTGCTCTGCGACTGCTGATAAGACCAGTAAGCCAGTTGACGGATTTTCTGTAAACGTACCAGAAGGGTGCTGCGAGTCGAAACTCTAAAGCAGGGCTCGACTAAAACCGGTACGAGGCTACTGAAAGCAAGCAGGGCCAAACAAGGCAAGGTAATAATTGCTGAGTGAAAATACTGATAATTTATAAATGACAGAATCGCAATCAGAGTTTGCATATACAGGCAGAGTTGCAAACGCTTGGCATAGCGGGCAGAACTGTATTTCGCCTGAAACTGGGCACGCCAGATATAAGGATAAAGCATGCCGATCATGACAATGGTGCCTGCACTGAGCGCCTGATATTTTGAAGTCACAAAGTCAGGGTAAAACGGCAGCGAAAAGCACAGGCAGCAAAAACCTGTGATCATGATCAGAATACCAATACGTAAATACAGATATAGATCAGTGGTCTGGTTCAAATATTTATAACGGCCATAGCTGAGGCTGCAAAAGAATGCATCAGGATGGCGTAATTGCAATCTGGCTAGATCAAAAGAACGGGATGCAGACATGGGGAGGGCACATTCTATTGGTGATAATCACGCATAAAAAAAACCAGCTGAATGCTGGAGATTTTTCATTGCACCATTCTAATCAGAATTAAAATGGTGCCCGAGGCCAGACTCGAACTGGCACGCTTTATGGGCGGGGGATTTTAAATCCCCTGTGTCTACCGATTTCACCACTCGGGCATCTGCGCAATAATAGAGGACGAAATAAAGCTTGGCAAGTAAATTTCAATACGTTTGCTTTATTTTCAAGCAATTCAGTAGCTTAAATTTAAAAAATAATTCTTTAGGGCTGGATGATAAGCGTGAGAAGTCATGTGATTTTGTATTTCAGGTCGTGATTCATAAAACTTTTACAGATGCTCGTCCAGATAAGTATCGATATCGATGTATTTAATCTTCTTGCACTGCTCATGTTCCAGTTTAAACAAACGGGTATGCAAATCCGCATAGTGCTGAAGCTGATTTTTCAATTCTTCATTTGGGGAGGTCGGCTTGGAATGAAAAAATAATTTCAGACGCAGTTTCCAGGTTTGTTGATAAGCCCAGAAACAGATGCGACGTAACTGCTGCAGTTGATATTGTTCAGTTGTATTGGTAGTAAGGCGGAACATATTTTCTTTATAGAACCGTACAAAACCAAAACTGATCCCGAAAAAGAATAGAATCCACATGACCGTACTGCTTTGTAGAAAAACCAGATTCAGCGCTTCCAGCACAATGACTACAGTGAGTTTAATCGGTGTATGTCTTAAAAACTGATAGAGGGAATGGGAAGAGTGCCGGATCTGCTTGATCACCAGTGGAACCACCAGCATCAGAAATAACAGAATAGTCAGAATCGCATAAGCTTGCACCTGAAAGTTTTGGGCAGTTGACAGCTTAGAGGAATAAACATCTTTGAGAGCCAGGCTAATCGGTACAAAGATCATGGTAGCCAGCATCCAGGGAATCAGTTCCTTGAGATCACTTAAAATACCTTTAGTTTTGATCTGACCATAAAACAGATAATTTCTTTTAAAGGCAGCGGGATAAAGCAGTTTAAGTTGCTGCAATAAAAGATCAATCTGTTTGGTTTGCATAATAAAAAGTAAATCAGAAACTTGCCGCCTACTATAGCCAATTTACGCAAGAATGATAGAGATGATCTGGATTTTGCAATTATTAGAGTTGAAGCTAAAGATTTTAATTTTTTAGTAAGGATTTATGCGAAAATAGTCCATTGCATATTTATTTTTTAGGGACAGTTTATGACTGATCAATCTCCTGCGACGCTAAGCGACATCGAAATTTTAGACATCCTTCAAACCATGAAGAATGATGAGCTAGATACGGAAGCAAAAGAAGTCATTCGTCAGGGTGGTAAAGCGGGTCGTCAGGAAGCGCATAAACAGGCGTTGGTTGTATTGAATCAGTCATTTGAAGAAAAATTTGTTGAAGCGGTTTCTCTGGCCCTGAATTTGAATGAAGCACAAATCAAAAAAATCCGCTATAAGAAAGACCGTATCCGTATTTTAAAAGCGCGTGGTATTGATTACCTGGCAATTGATGGCGCGGAAACTGCCTTTGTACTGGCGCAGATTGCACAGGCGATTCTGCGTGAAGATGCGGTCGTCACTCATGACCTCCACAATATTTTCCCATTCTGGAAAGAAGGCTGGCCTATGGTGCAGTTTGACAGCGCATACAAAATTTTATCTGAAGATATTACCATTCACTATCAAGCGACTTTAGATAAATTGCTTGAATTGTATGGTCGTTAAGATCTTCGTTTCAAAAGCACCTTCGGGTGCTTTTTTTATAGGGCTATATTAGTTATGAAAAATCCAAGACAGTAATAAGCTGATGGGCCAAATGAACAGTCGCCACCATGTAATGAGTGGATCCCAAAAATACTGTCCAAAAGACAAAGTCTCGTTAAAGCTACGTTGCCCACGTTCGTAAGCATAAGGTGTAATCCGCCATGCTAAAATCAGCAAAACAATCGCACTTACAATCAGTAGCGTGTGATGATATTGGGCAAAATAATAGTAAATCAGATAGAGCGAAGAATAAAAGAAAGTGCATGCCAACACAGCGAGCAATGAAAAAGACATAAGAGTGACTCTATTGTATTGTTATATCTCGGCATTATAAATGAAAAAACCCGATGTGATACATCGGGTATTTATTGGTTGTTGAGCTTACTTGTTGTTATAACTCAGAATGAGTATTTGATTAACCCAGTGTTGAGTAAAGTGGGAAAATACCAAAGATCATCGCTGTAACCAGCATGACTAAACAGGTAATTACTGCCCATTTGATGGTAAATTCTTGGTGTTCACCGAAGTTAATTCCAGCCAACCCGCAGAGTAAGTAAGTCGACGGAACCAATGGAGACAGTAAGTGTACAGGTTGACCGACAATCGATGCACGAGCCATTTCCACAGGGGTAATTCCGTAGTGTCCAGCAGCTTCAGAGAGGACAGGCAGTACACCAAAATAGAAGGCATCGTTTGACATAAAGAAGGTTAGTGGCATGCTAATCACAGCTGTGATCGGTGCTAAATACGGCCCCATACTTTCTGGAATAATGGCAACCAATTCTTGGGACATGGCCTCAACCATACCTGTGCCTGACAAAATACCAGTAAAAATACCTGCTGCGAAGATAATCCCGACTACAGCTAAGGCACTGGCAGAGTGGTTACCCACCAAACGCTTTTGCATGTCTAAATCAGGATAGTTCACCACCAAGGCAATACACAGCGCAACCATGAACAGAATAGCCGCAGGTAAAACACCCATGACTAAGCAGACCATCAAGACCAAAGTCAATAGAGCGTTAAACCATCTTAAGTGGGCACGGTTAGCTTCAGGTTCTTGTGAAATTTGAATGCTGTCACCATGACTAATATCTAATTCCACAATACCAATGCGTTTACGCTCCTTACGGCCATATATAAAGCCGAGGAAGTATAACCAGCCAATTGCAACAAGCATTGGTAAAATCATTGGAACAAAGACATCGTTTGGATCGACATGCAATGCAGTTGCAGCACGTGCCGTTGGTCCACCCCATGGGGTTAAGTTCATGATGCCACTCGCAAGCATCATTAGACAGGCCATAATTAAAGGGCTCATACCAATACGCTTATACAGCGGTAACATTGCGGCAACACAGATCATATAAGTGGTTGAGCCGTCGCCATCTAAGGAAACAATTAAAGTCAGCGTAATGGTACCGAGGGTCACTTTTAAAGGATCGCCTTTAACCTGTTTTAAAATCCATTTAACTGAAGGGTCGAATAGACCCGTGTCGATCATAATTGCAAAATAAAGAATTGCAAAAAGGAGCATTACGCCCGTAGGTGCGAGCTTTTTAATGCCTTCCATCATCATATTGCCAAGTTCAGCAATATCGAATCCAGCAAGGTTGTCAACAAAGAGACTTAAAACATAAGTAAGTAATGCAAAAATAATAGGGATTAAAGTTAAAGCAACAAGAGCGCTCAGTCGTTTGGACATGATTAAGTACATGAAGCACATAATCATGCCTAAACCTAAAATGGTCAGCATGGATCAATCCTTTGAACGTGTTAAGTCTGTTTATTCATCAAGTGACAGCGATAGTATGCAATTCGCCATGATTTTTAAATGCTCTTAAACATATGTGATTTTTTGTTCTATTTTTCTAGTAAATAATATATATCTATAAAGTATGGTTAAGATACTTATTCTGTATAACTCCATGCCACTAAACTTGAAAACAAAAAAACCTTGCACTTGCAAGGTTTTGATTTAAAGTGATGCTTCTATTCTTCGACTGTTTTGGTTTCAGGCTGTAGTGTATCTTCAAGTAAGCGTGTCACTAAAAGTTGGTCAATCTTAAAATGATCGACATCCACAACTTCAAATTTATAACCTGCATGAATCACGATATCAGCCGGACGTGGAATCTTGCGCAGCTTGAACATCATAAAACCAGCCAGAGTTTCATAATTCTCTTCATCTGGCATTTCATCAATTTCCAGCGCATGTTTGATGTCTTCAATAGGCGTACTGCCATCAATCAGCCATGAATTGCTGTCACGCTTAATGATCTGCTGGTCTTCTTCCAAGGGAGTAACCCAGTCGCCCATCACGGTAATCATGATATCGGAAAGGGTAATAACACCTACGACCAAGGCATATTCATTAATAACGACGGCGAACTTTTCCTTGGTTGAACGGAAGCGATCCAGTAATTCAGATAGAGTCAGTGTATCTGGAATGGTCAGAACCATACGGATGGTATTTTCATTCAACTGAAGTAAAGACTGATTATTCAGAATACGAACCAGAATATCTTTGGAGTCGACATAGCCAATTACATCGTCGATATTTTCATTACAGACCAGGAACTTGGAATAAGGAAATTCAGCCAGTTTCTGGCGAATACTGGCTTCAGATTCTTTCAAGGTAAAGAACACCACATTTTCACGAGTGGTCATGCTGGAAGGAACATTACGTTCTTCAAGCTCAAACACATTTTCAATAAAGTGATGTTCCTGTTTCTGTAACACACCAGCCTGAGCGCCCGCATCCATCACCGCCGAAATATCCGCGAAGGTAATATTGTCATCTCGGATGGTATTCACTTTAAATAAACGGAATAACAGGTTCGCAATGGCATTGATGAACCAGGCCAATGGTTTACAGATTTTGATAAATACCTGAATTGGATTAATCACCGAGACAGAAATTTTTTCTGGAGCGATCATGGCCAGACGTTTTGGCATCAAGTCCGCAAACAGAATAAATAATGAAGTAACTGCAGTGAAGGACAAGCTGAACGCAATCGTTTCAGTCCAGGGACCTTGATAAAATCTGGAAAGTAAATTGATGATATAAGGGCGGAAGGCGCCTTCACCTAAAATACCGCCTAAAATGGCAACAGCGTTTAAGCCGATTTGGGAAGCTGCAAAAAAGTCAGCAGAATTTTCTTGTAAATCTAAAACTTTTTGAGCGCGAATATCTCCCGATTCAGCCAAAATTTTTAATTTGACCTTACGAGCACCTGCAAGCGCGATTTCTGTTAATGATAAAAAACCGGCCCCCGCGATGAGTAATAAGATAATCACGATGTTTTGAAAGAGGCTCACGAATCCACCTGTGGATTAATATGATCTAGCTAAAAATATTTTTAACACAAAAAAAGACTTGAGGTACAGATAAAGCAACTCAAGTCTCTAGAGTATAAGCTTAAAAATGAGCAATTTAGCTAATATTCAATTTAATAATGAGAAAATTGCGAATTATTCATTAAAAATTCACGATTTTCTTCTTCGATCATCTGACGCGCTACATATAGAATCAGCTGACGTAACCAGCGATGGGCGGGATGATGATGCAATAAAGGACACCACGCCATCTTCAATTCAAACTCAGGAATATAGAATGGTGGGTCTTTAATGAGTAAGTTCTGGTTTTTGGCTTGCAGACGTGCAATACGGGTCGGTAATGTTGCTACAAGATCTACATTGGCCGCCAAAAGACCGGGCATTTGATAGTGACGGGTAAATACCGAAATCTTACGTTTTTGGCCAATACGTTCAAGAGCCTGATCAATCCAGCCGAGACCCGCTTGTTTCTCAGGATTTACCCCAAAGCCGACGCCCATGCCAGTTTTTGATACCCAGATATGCTGTGCATCCAGATAACTTTTCAGATTCAGGTTACCTGCAGCCGGATGCTTATTATTTAACAGGCAAGAAAAGCTGTCACGCCAAACCAGTACCTGATGGAAGCTTTGTGGAATTTCATTAAAACGGTTAATCGCCAGATCAACTTTACCTTGTTCCATGTCACGATAGGACACATCACTTGGCGTTAAGAAGTCGAGAACCACATTTGGTGCTTCTGAACGTAATGCTTTCACCAAGCGTGGTACCAGTGTGGCTTCAGCATAATCTGAAGTCATGATACGGAAGACACGATTTGATGTATAAGGACGGAACTCGGTACGCGGTTCCAGAATCATGGAAAGATCCGCTAAGGCGTCGCGGATACGAGGTTGGAGTTCTAGTGCACGTTCTGTTGGAGTCATACCTTCAGAAGAGCGAATCAAGAGGGGATCATTAAATAAATTTCGTAAGCGACGTAAAATGTTACTCATTGCAGGTTGGGTTACCCCAAGTTGTTCTGCTGCACGCGTGACATTTTTTTCACGTAAAAGTACGTCAAGATAAATGAGGAGATTAAGATCGACCCGCTCCAGATTCATAAAAAAAATACCGAAAATAAAATTATGAAATTATATGGATTATGCCATAACTACTATAGCTTGTGTAAGCAACTGATGAAAAAAAAGCCCAGCTGATTGTACTGAAATACCTTTTTAGAGTCTCTTTCACTGTAGATTTTGCCAGCCTGAATCTTCCTCTATTTTTAAGAGCAGAAAAGAAATCTGGCTGCATCCAAAAACGAAAGAAAGGTATTTCTGAAAAACAGAGGGAATTAGCAAATAATGTGCCAGATTTGACTAAAAATATTTCCACAAAAAAATGAAAAATAATTCTTTTGAAATAAGTATTCCAAGTTTTAAGGCTTAGAAAATAGGCAAAAATTGCTGAAATTAAGCGCTGCTAAAGTCCTGCAAGACTTAAGTCTAATGAATATTTTTTTCCCATATTGCTGATGTTTTAGACAAAATCTAATTTTAAAAATTCAAAAATAAAATATTAAATACAATAACTTATAAAAAAATGATCAATATATAATTAGACTTTAATCTACATATTTTTTAAATAAATAATGATAATTCTTGCAGAATATTGGATTAATTTTTCGAAGCCCACTAATCTTTAGCTATCCCAACGGATCGTCGAAAATCTGAACAAGTCATTGAGGGTGTGATTTGAGCGGTTCGTTGCAGAAAAATCCTAATATTAATACAGGAATATATCATGACTACATACCAAACAGCGATTAATGCAATCCGCGAATTAAAAGCGAAATTCGGTAACACTTGGGCAGACATCAGTCCTGAAGATGCTGCGCGTATGCAAATGCAAAACCGTTTCAAAACTGGTTTAGACATTGCTAAATATACAGCGGCGATTATGCGTCGTGATATGGCTGCTTATGATGCAGACTCTAGCAAATACACTCAATCATTAGGCTGCTGGCACGGTTTCATCGCTCAGCAAAAAATGATTGCGAATAAAAAATACTTCGGTACAACTGAACGTCGCTATATCTACCTTTCTGGCTGGATGGTTGCTGCACTTCGTTCAGAATTCGGTCCTCTTCCTGACCAATCTATGCACGAAAAAACTTCTGTTCCTGCATTGATCGAAGAAATCTACACATTCTTACGTCAAGCTGATGCGAAAGAACTGAACGACCTGTTCCGCGCACTTAAAAAAGCTCAAGACGCTGGTGATACAGCTAAAGCTGCTGAAATCACTTCACAAATCGACAACTTCCAAACTCACGTTGTGCCAATCATTGCGGACATCGACGCTGGTTTCGGTAACGAAGAAGCAACTTACTTATTAGCTAAGAAAATGATCGAAGCGGGTGCTTGTGCACTTCAAATCGAAAACCAGGTTTCTGACGCGAAACAATGTGGTCACCAAGCTGGTAAAGTAACAGTTCCACACGAAGACTTCATCGCGAAAATCCACGCTCTTCGCTATGCATTCCTTGAAATGGGTCTTGACGACGGTATCATCGTTGCACGTACTGACTCTGAAGGCGCTGACTTGACTCAAAAAATCCCAGTGGTTAAAGAGCCAGGCGACATCGCTTCTCAATACATCAGCTACTTAGACACTCAAGAAATTGACATCTCTGAAGCACAAGAAGACGAAATCCTGATCAAGCGTGATGGTAAACTTCACCGTCCTAAACGTCTTGCTTCTGGTCTATACCAGTTCCGTGAAGGCACGCAAATCGACCGCGTTGTACTTGACTGCGTAACTAGCTTACAAAACGGTGCTGACCTACTTTGGATCGAAACTGCGACTCCAAACGTAGCTGAAATCGCTCACATGGTTAACCGTGTACGTGAAGTTGTGCCAAATGCGAAACTTGTTTACAACAACTCTCCATCATTCAACTGGACACTGAACTTCCGTCAACAAGCGTACGACCGTTGGGTTGCTGAAGGTAAAGACGTATCTGCATACGACCGCGCTAAATTGATGAGCGCTGAGTACGACGATTCTGAATTGGCTGCTGAAGCTGACGAAAAAGTACGTACATTCCAAGCAGACGCTTCTCGTGAAGCAGGCGTGTTCCACCACTTGATCACTCTGCCTACTTACCACACAGCTGCTCTTTCTACTCACGAGCTTGCTCAAGGTTACTTCGGTTCTGAAGGTATGTTGGCTTATGTTGCTGGCGTACAACGTAAAGAAATCCGCGGTGGTATCGCTTGTGTGAAACACCAAGCAATGGCTGGTTCTGACATCGGTGACGACCACAAAGAAATCTTCGCTGGTGACAACGCGCTTAAAGCGGGTGACGATGCGAAAAACACAATGAACCAATTCTCTGCTTAATCAGCTCTGAATCGATTCTAAAAAAACCCTGCGCAAGCAGGGTTTTTTTATACCTAACATAAAATGAATAACCCTATAAATTGTTGAAACAGCTAGATGAAAGGCAAAATCTTCATATTTTCTTCATGATTCAATTTTATACATATTTTTCTGTGATCAAGCCTTGCATTCCCTAGGCCACTGCCTGAATATCCTTAAGCTGACTCAATAATGCAATGCTTTCCATAATTCATTAAATTCAAAGTGATTCAGACTTATGCTGTCTAAGTTTTTCATTCATCGTCCTATTTTTGCAGGTGTACTGGCCATTGTGGTCATGGCCATTGGACTTTTTGCGGTGATGAATTTACCTGTCGAACGTTATCCGGATATTGCACCGCCACGTATTACTGTGGCAACAACTTATACTGGTGCATCTGCAGAAACGGTAGAAGAGAGCGTGACCCAGGTGCTGGAACAGCAAATTAAAGGTATCGACCGCTTGCTGTACTTTAGTTCAAGTAGTGATTCTTCAGGTCGAAGCCGGATCAGCATCAGTTTTGAAAATGGCACCGATCCAGATACAGCACAAGTACAGGTTCAAAATGCGATTAACGGGGTTCTCAATCGTTTGCCTGATGATGTCCAGCGACAGGGCGTGAATGTATTCAAATCTCTTGGCGATACTCATATGGTCATCGGTCTGTATGATGAATCACGGCGTAGCAGCAATATTGAACTGTCTGATTATTTGACGACGCATCTGGAACAGGATATTTCCCGAATTGATGGCATTGGGGAAGTGGATGTTTTTGGTTCACAGTTCGCGATGCGCATCTGGCTGAATCCAACAAAATTAAAACAGTATAATCTGATGCCAAGTGATGTGCGGGCAGCGATTGAATCACAAAATACTCAGGTGGCAGCCGGCGCAATTGGGGACTTGCCGACAGTCGATGATCAGTATCTGAATGCCAAAGTCACATCAGGCAGCCGTTTAAAAACAGTCGAAGAATTTGAAAATATTATTGTGAAGTCTGCCCGGGACGGGAGCTTTGTCTATTTAAAAGATGTTGCACGGGTAGAATTGGGTGCGGAAAATTATCAGTCATATAGCACTACCAATGGCTATCCTTCTGCCGGTCTGGGCATTTCACTAGCCTCCGGTGCCAATGCAATTGCGACGTCGAGTCTGATCAAGGCTGAAATCGGGCGACTTTCCCAGCAGTTGCCGGAAGGCTATAAAATTGCTTATCCGCGTGACAATACCCCGTTTGTCAAAGAATCGATTAAAGAAGTCGTTAAAACTTTATTCGAGGCGGTCATTCTGGTCGTCATCGTGATGTTTATCTTCCTGCAAAACTGGCGTGCGACCTTAATTCCGACCGTGACGGTGCCTGTAGTTTTACTCGGAACCATGGTGGTACTTTATGTTTTGGGACTGAGTATTAATACGCTGACTTTGTTTGCCTTAGTACTGGCGATTGGCTTGCTAGTCGATGATGCTATTGTGGTGGTAGAGAACGTTGAACGTCTGATGCATGAGCAGCAACTTACAGCCAAAGAAGCAGCACTGGAATCCATGCAGGAAATCAGCGGAGCACTGATCGGGATTACCCTGGTTTTAACCGCGGTCTTTATTCCCATGGCGTTCTTTGGTGGCTCAACCGGGGTGATCTATCGTCAGTTCTCGATTACGCTCGTGGCAGCGATGTCTCTGTCTCTGATGGTCGCACTGATTCTGACACCTGCACTTTGTGCGCTGATTTTGAAACCGAATCCAAAACCTGCCAAGTGGGCGAGTTGGTTTAACCAGAAACTGGATGGTTTGAAGCATCGTTATCTGAAAGTTTCTAATGTCACTCTACGACATAAGGTCATTAGCCTGGTGCTTTTTGCCGGGTTGATCTGTGTATTTGCTTTATTCTACCGCGCCTTACCTACCAGCTTCTTGCCGAGCGAAGATCAGGGTATTCTGAATCTGCAGATCCGGCTACAGGAAGGTGCTCCAATGAAAAACACCATTCAGGTCGGTGAACAGATTCGTCAGTATTTTCTGGAAGAAGAAAAGGATAATATCGACTTGGTCATGTTACGTTATGGCCGTAACTTCTCAGGTACCGGTCAGAACCTGGCGACCGGTTTTGTAGCCTTAAAGCATTGGGATGACCGTTCAGGAGAAGAAAATACTGCGCAGGCGATTCGTGAACGTGCCATGAAGCATTTCCGTAGTAACCGCGATGCCCAAGTCAATATCAGTATGCCGGCTTCAGTGAATGGTTTAGGTCAAACCGACGGCCTGGATTTCTGGATTCGTGATATTAACGGTAATGGCCGTGAGTATCTGGAAGAACAGTTCCAGAATATGCAGGCTGGCGCAGCTCAATATAGTAGCTTTGAAAATCTGGATAAGCGCTCTAATCCGGAAAAAGCCGAACTGAAAGTCAATATTGACCAGAAACAGGCCATGGCCAATGGTCTGAGTCAATCCGCAATTAACAGTACGCTTTCAGCGGCTTGGGGCGGTAATTATATTAATGACTTTATTGATCGTGGCCGGATTAAACGGGTGATTATGCAGGGTGATGCAGAATTCCGTTCCAAACCTGAAGATCTGACACAATGGCATGTACGTAATGACCTGAACGAAATGGTGCCTTTTAGTAATTTCGCTCAGGTGGACTGGAGTGGTGGTCCCGAGGTAGTCAACCGTTTTATGGGCTATACCTCGCTACAAATGCAAGCGGATATGGTCAAAGGTTCCAGTTCTGGTGAAGCGATGCAAGATGTTGAAAATCTGGTGGCAGAACAGGATGGCATTGACGTGGTCTGGAGCGGTTTATCCTTTGAGGAAAAACAATCCAGTAATCAGGCAATCTGGCTTTATCTGGTGTCGATCGGTTTTATTTTCCTGTGTTTGGCTGCTTTATATGAAAGCTGGACGATTCCGACTGCGGTCATGTCCGCTATTCCTCTAGGGATTGGTGGGAATATCATTTTCAGTTTTCTGGCAGATTTTCCGAATGATATTTACTTCCAAATTGCTTTGCTGACCACGATTGGTCTGTCCTGTAAGAATGCAATTTTAATTGTTGAGTTTGCGGCATTGGCTCAGGAAAAAGGTAAATCGGTAGTTGAAGCTGCACTTGAGGGTGCGTCATTACGCTTGCGTCCAATCTTAATGACCTCTCTGGCCTTTGGTGCTGGTATTTTGCCACTGGTCTTTGCTTTCGGTGCTGGTGCAGCCAGTCGTCGTGAGATTGGAATCAGTGTTTTTGGTGGAGTGATCTTCGGAACAATACTGGTACTGATTTTTATTCCATTTATGTACGTTTTAATTCGCCAAATGACGACGAAGAAATCACGTACCTAATATCAATACAAAATATTGAGCTCAAAAATCCCCGTTATGACGGGGATTTTTTTGTCGAAATTAAAGAGCTAAAGATTGGCTTATATTTAAGCATGGTGTAAAAATTGCTATAGAAATCATCTATTCATGGCGTGTGCATTCTAAAGATGCATTTGATGGAGGATTTCTAATTTATGTTGTCGCGCTTTTTTATTTATCGTCCCAAATTTGCAGCAGTCATTGCGATTTTAATGATGGCGCTTGGGGTATTTGCACTTCAAAAAATTCCCATTGAACATATGCCAAATATGGATACGCCAGCTTTAGGCGTTTCCGCTGGTTATCGTGGTGCATCGGCTGAAACAGTTGAGCAATCGGTGACCCAGATTCTGGAACAGGCGATAAAAGGCATTGAAGGTCTGGAAACTTTTCACTCCAGCAGTTCGGTGGGACGGGCTCAACTTACGCTGCAATTTGAGCAAGGGGTCGATCTTGATCAAGCCCAGTTACAGGTTCAAAACGCCGTCAATGGCGTATTGAGCCGCTTACCTGAAGAGACGCAGCAGGGCGGAGTCAATGTTTATAAATCAGGGTATGACCAGTTTGCACTGTTAAGTTTATATGATGAGAGTGGGCAGAGTAGCGTCACCGAACTTTCAGATTATTTGATGGTGCATGTGGAACCGCGTTTGTCACGTATCGAAGGTGTGGGGGAAATTGACCTGTACGGTGCAGGTTATGCCATGCGGATCTGGCTAAATCCGCATAAGTTGCATCAGTTTAACCTGATGCCAAATGATATTCGTAATGCTATTGAAACCCAGAACGCACCATTGGCTTCAGGCGCAATTGGCGGTTTGCCAACCATGCAGGATCAATATCTCAATGCCAAAGTCAGTGCGGGTTCACGTTTAAGCAGCGTGAAAGAATTTGAGAATATTATTGTTAAAACTACGGATTCTGGTTCATTGCTGTACTTAAAAGATGTGGCACGGGTAGAACTAGGTGCAGAGAGTTATAACCACATTAACTATACCAACGGACAGCTCTCTTCAGCTTTATCGATTACTTTGGCGCCACGGAGTAATGCCATTGCAGTTTCCAAACAGATTCAAGACGTATTAAAAAACGCTCAGGCCAATTTGCCACCGCATTATCAGTTGCAAATGACCATGGACAAAACTCCATTTATCACCAGCTCAATTGAACAGGTAGCTAAAACTCTAGTTGAAGCCATTATTCTGGTCATTGTGGTGATGTTTATCTTCCTGCAAAACTGGCGTGCCACGATTATTCCGGCCGTTACGATTCCGATTGTGGTTTTGGCAACCTTTGCGGTGCTGTATGTCTTGGGTATGACTCTGAATAGCTTTACCTTGTTTGCCCTGATTTTAGCCATCGGTCTGCTAGTCGATGATGCCATTGTAGTGGTGGAAAACATTGAACGCCTGATGCAGGACGAACATCTGGATGCCAAAGCGGCTGCCTTAAAATCCATGCAGGAAATGAGCGGGGCACTGGTTGGTATTACGCTGGTACTTACTGCAGTATTTATCCCGATGGCTTTCTTTGGCAGTATCACTGGGGTGATTTATCGTCAATTTTCTATCACTTTGGTAGTGGCCATGTTGCTGTCTTTATTCGTGGCCTTGGTGATTACCCCAACATTTGCGGCACAACTCCTCAAACGCAAACCTTATCAGGCTCGCTGGGCACAGCGCTTTAACCATGGCATGGATCAGCTCAATGCCAGTTACCAAAAAGTTTCAGCTCGAAGCATGCAATTGAAATTCACGATGTTGGCACTGTTTGGTGTGTGCATAATGGGCTTCGGCTGGGTATATAAGCATTTGTCGGAAGGATTAATACCCACTGAAGACATGGGCTTTGTTATGGGGCAGATTGTTATGCCTGGCAATGCACCTCGTACAGAAGTCGAAAAAGTCGGGCGTGAAGTACAAGATTATTTGATGAAACATGAATCGGGACGCATTCAGAGTGTAGGCGTCTGGTATAGCGGCAACAACGTCGGTGTAGGTCCGTATCGTGGGCAGCTTTTTGTAGTATTAAAAGACTGGGCTGAGCGCAAAAATCCTGAAGATTCGGTTTTCGCTATTGTCGATCGAGCACAGAAACACTTTGCCAATCATGCCAATGCCCAAATTTTTTTTATGGCACCTTCCATGTCAAGTAATGGTCGTATAGTCGATTTCTGGTTGCAAGACTTGGATTATAAAGGGGCTGAATTTTTACAGGAGACATTTGGCCAGATTGAAGCGCGTGCCCACGGCAAGTCATCGATTGAATTTTTACAGCTGGATCAACCTAAAGAAAGTGCTGAGCTGAATATCAAACTTGATGCAGAGCGTGTGTTAAAGCATTCCATTCCTCAGCAAAATGTAAACAGTACTTTGGCTGCAGCATGGGGTGGAACTTACATCAATGACTTTATTGATCGCGGACAGATTAAACGTGTGATTATGCAGGGTGAGGCAGAATACCGTTCCAAACCTGAAGATCTGGCCTTCTGGCATGTACGCAATCAAAAAGGTGAAATGCTGTCATTTAACCAGTTCAGCAGTCTGAATTGGCAGGGCGGACCGAACAGTATTAACCGTTATATGGGCTATAACGCTGTTCCAGTCTATGCAGGGATTCCAAAGGACAAGTTTTCCAGTCAGACCATGCAGGATGTTGAAGCATTGGTAGATGCTCAGGAAGGAGTGAATCTGGCTTGGAGCGGAGCCGCATTGGAAGAAAAGCGCAGCAGCGGTCAGGCGATTTTTCTTTATGTGATTTCGATTGCCTTTATTTTCCTGTGCTTAACCGCTTTATATGAAAGTTGGACCATTCCTGCGGCCGTGATCAGTGCCATTCCATTGGGGGTAGGCGGCAGTATCTTATTTTGCTGGGGCTTTGGTTTTGCCAATGATATCTTTTTTCATATTGCCTTGCTGACGACGATTGGTCTGTCCTGTAAAAATGCCATTCTGATTGTGGAGTTTGCTGCACAGGCAGAGAAAGCAGGAAAAACAGCTATAGCTGCAGCTTTAGAGGGAGCAAGTTTACGCTTGCGGCCTATTCTCATGACTTCTATTGCTTTTGCTGCGGGAGTAATCCCTTTGATTTTCGCTTCTGGGGTCAGTGCGATCAGCCGTCAGGAAATTGGTGCCAGCGTTTTGGGCGGGGTCATTTTTGCGACTATTCTGGTGTTATTCTTTATCCCGTTTATGTATGTGTTAATCCGAAACTTGTTTCGTGTCAAAGCAACAAATAAAGTTATACAAATCAATCAGGAAAATAAGGAATACTCACTCTAGGGCGGGTATGTTTCATACCTGCATGGAATGACGGTAGGGAAATGCAGCACCAAGAAAAAATACAGCAACTACATGAGACTCTGCTGACAGGGGAAAATAATATTCATCAGCTTCTGCAAAAGTTGAATATTGCCGATCAGGCCAGAATTTTGTCTGAACTTGGACCAGCAGAACGCTGTCACTATTTCAAGCAGCTGGAACGTCAGGCAGAAGTACTGGAGTACTTGCCACTGGCCATGCAAATCCAGCTGGCCTATCAATTTCCTCTGGAGCAACTGGCCAGTCTGATGGATGCCATGCATTCCGATGACTTCATTGATTTATACAAGCAGATGCCCTGTGAAGTGCAGCAGCAGTTACTTGGCAAATTATCCACGCAGTCGCTACAAACCTTGCGAGAGCTGCATGCTTATCCGGAAGAAACAGCCGGCGCATTAATGAGTTCGGACTTCGTCACACTTGCTCCCGAGCTTAGCATGACTGAGGCGATTGAAACGCTACGTGATATTGCGGGGAATCATGACACTTTATATCTGATCTATATCGTGGATGAGAAACAGCATCTGCTCGGTGTGATTTCCTTGCGACAAATTATTCAGGCACGGCCGGATGCCACTATTAATGAGGTCATGACCACCGATGTAGTCTATGCCACGGTGGATGAGGATCAGGAGCAGGTCGCCCGTACCTTGGCCTATTATGATTTTATCGCCTTGCCAGTGGTCGACGCGACCCAGAAGCTGGTCGGGATTATTACTTATGATGATGCCATGGATATTGCAGAGGCAGAAAGCACCGAGGATATTTTAAAATCCGGTGCAGTGACGCCTTTGAATGAACTGAGCCTGAAAACTGCACCGATTCTCAGACTGTATCAGAAACGGGTATTCTGGCTGGTTATTCTGGTGTTTGGCAGTCTGCTCTCCGGAATTGGGATTGCCCATTTTGAAGATATTATTTCCACCCATATTGTGCTGGTATTTTTCTTGCCATTATTGGTGGGTAGTGGCGGGAATGCTGGCTCACAATCTGCCACCTTGATGGTGCGTGCCTTGGCAACAGGCGATGTGCAGTTTAAGGACTGGTTTAGCCTGCTTGGTCGTGAATCTCTGGTCGCTTTATGTCTGGGTGGAACGATGGCCATTGCAGTATCAATTCTGGGTTATATACGAGGCGACTGGATGGTCGCTGTTGTACTCGCTTTAAGTATGTTAGGTATTGTACTGATGGGATGTCTAATCGGCATGAGTTTACCCTTTATTCTCAACAAGCTGAAAATGGACCCAGCCAGTGCATCAGCACCTCTGGTGACTTCAATTTGTGATGCCACCGGGGTGATTATTTACTTGTTTATTGCCTCTCAATTATTGTTTTAAATACTTAGCAATTACAGCTTAAATAGAAAAAATACTTTATGCTCAATTACATCAGTCTCATTTCTGGAAGAACCTATGCCTGATCCCGGACAAAAAAATAAACTGAGCCAACAGGATGTCATTCGGTTGGAGCGGGATCTGGCCAAGTTCGCCAATATGATGGATTCGGTGGTACGGATTCCATTTACCAAGCAGGGCGTCGGGGCAGATGCTGCTTTGAGTACCATTCCGGTAGCTGGAGATATCGCAGGTTTTGTATTGACCAGTTATGCGATTTATAAAGCCCGTCAGATCGGGGTGCCGAGTGAAAAATTAAAGCCAGTCCTGAAAATGGCCGTCATGGATGCTGTGGTCGGCTTTATTCCTGTAGCAGGAACAATATTTGATATTTTTATTCGTCCTAGCCGTAAGGCACTGGATATTGTGCATCAACATATCCGGGACGAATACCAGATCCGTACCGATCATCATGTGGTGCATCCATTTCTGCATGAAAGTCTGGAACGCAGACAACAGCAATCCGCTTTCTGGCGTAATCCTGTGGTGGCCTGGATCTGGATTCATCTGCCAGATCTTTTAGGAACTTTCTTTTTGATTCTGTTAATTATGGCCATTGGCTGGGGCACAATGCAGCTCTTTCAATGGTTTAAAGCCTGAAGGTTTATCAATATAAACTTAATAAAAAAGCCTGCATTCGCAGGCTTTTTTCTATCAAGCAATTAATATATTGCTTAAGGGCAATCGAGTTGTTGCAAAGCAGCAACACGTTGTTCAATCGTTGGGTGAGTCTGGAACAGAGCCGCCAGACTAAAACCTTGTTCCTGACCAGCCGAAATCGCAAAGGCTTTCATTTCTTTCGGCATAGTATCCGGCATTTCTGATTCAGCCTGTAAACGTAATAACGCTGAAATCATGGCCTGTTTGCCTGCCAAACGTGCACCTGCCTCATCAGCACGATATTCACGGTAGCGTGAGAACCACATCACGATCGCTGAAGCCATAATACCAAATACGATATCCAGCACAATGGTAATCACAAAATAGCCAATACCCGGTGCTTCACCTTCTTCACGGCCGAAGATCGTACGGTCTACGAAGTCACCAACTACACGGGCAAAGAACATGACAAATGCGTTGACTACACCTTGAATCAAGGCCAGTGTCACCATATCTCCATTGGCAACGTGACCGATCTCGTGTGCCAGTACCGCGCGAAGTTCGTCTTTGTTCATGCGTTCAAGCAGACCTGTAGAAACAGACACGAGCGCATCGTTCTTGTTCCAGCCTGTTGCAAAGGCATTTGACTGATAAGATGGGAAAATACCCACTTCCGGCATTTTAATGCCAGCGCGCTGAGAAAGTTGCGCAACTTCTTGTAATAACCATGCTTCTGCCTGGTTACGAGGGGCATTTGGGTCAATCAGTTCAGTACCGGTTGTTTTTTTCGCCATCCATTTAGACATGAACAGGGAAATCAGTGATCCCACCATACCGAACACAAAACAGATCACCAACAGGTTGCCTAGATTCAAGCCACCCGCGCCATGGTAACTACCGACACCGAAGAGTGACAGGATAATGCCAGCTACAACCAGTACCGCGAGGTTGGTTAGCAAGAACAAACCAATCCGCATCATTGAGAAATCCTCTTATTATAAAAAAATAATCTGATTAGCAAATGAAAATCATTGAAATCAATATGGGGTGAAATGACTAAAAATTCAAGAAAAAAATGGCCCTAGATCACAAAACACAGCTTTATTTTTTGCTGCATTTTCGCTAAGGCCATTCAGAATCAAATAATTTTGATTTGTTTATTCACTTAAATAAATTTTAGCTGCTGCTGTTGCATTCGCCGTTGCATAAGAACCCATCGGTGCATCGGTATAACTGCCATCAGCATTCATAATAATCTGACGCTGATACTTGGCTGCCTGGATGTGCGAAGTGCTGCTGCTATCATTGGAGTAATTTGCTGAACTGGCAATGATGCGGCCTTCACTGGATGGTGTGTTAGACGTGGTTGTACTTGCACTCAGGCCATGAGTATACAGGTTTTGAAAACGGCTTGTCACACGGCGCACATAATCCTGGGTTTCCCGGAAAGGCGGGATTCCACCGTATTTACTGACATTGCCTTCACCGGCATTATAGCCCGCCAGTGCCAGGCTGGTATTGCCATTAAAACGCTTTAATAACCAGGCCAGATATTTAGCACCCGCCATAATATTCTGATGCGGATCATAAGCATTACTAACATTAAAGCGACGTGCTGTGGCTGGCATCAGCTGCATCAAACCTTGTGCACCCACAGGGGAGCGGGCATGGGTATTAAAACCGGATTCAGTATGCATGACTGCTTTAATTAAACCTTCAGACACACCATAAGTCTGTGCGGCCTGACGAATGATCGAATCAAAAGCATTCTTATTCTTGCTATAGCTAGGCAAAACCGACGACTCGCTGCTGCCCCAGTTACTATAGCTATGAATATTGCTATCCGGATAATAAGTCTTCTTTTCGACCTGAAGATGATTATAACGGCTCTTCTTATTGGTCAATAAGGTACTGCCGTTTTTATCACGCAACTGATAGATGGTTTCACCGGCATACACCAAATGACTACAGCTCAGCATAACCAAGCTACCCATCAGTTGACACCCCAAGAAATACGTCTTTATTTTCATTGTTTATATTTGATAAATAATAAGCTAGAAAAATTCATGGATGAGTTTAACAAAAAATTACGTAATGCACAGCCTTATACGCTGCATTTATAAACGAGTATGTAAACGGGAACAGCTGTCAATATTTTGAACATTAAAATATTTTTTTTATTTAATTTAAAACCTTAGGGTTGACAGCTTTAAGTTATTGATTTTAATAATAAAATAAATTGATCAAAAAGTGATCAATTTAAAGAAAAGCCTTAAATTTTGAGGTGAACAAGTTGTCAAGTCCATTTCAATCCACAAAGTTATCCACAGCTTTTGTGGACAACTGTGGAAAAGTCCAAAAGATAAGCATCTCGCTTAAAAATTGAACTAAATCGTTCAATATATCAATCTAAATAAAACATGAAAATGAAACTAATATGGCATTTGTATGAAAATAAATTCTTTTGATGCGATACGGAACCGAATCAGCTAAAATTGCGCGGTATTTCTATTTATGGGTTATTCTCGTCTATGTACTCGCCAGTTGAATCCGAGCAAGGATTTAATTTCAAACCTGAACTGCCAACAAGCTCTGCCTACTACCGTTTGTTGAAGAAGCTTCGCCGCCAGGTCGGACATGCCATTCGCGACTTCAAGATGATTGAAGACGGCGACAAGGTCATGGTGTGTATTTCTGGTGGTAAAGACAGTTATACCTTGCTTGATATCCTGCTTCAGTTTAAACGCATTGCACCAATCAACTTTGATGTGGTGGCGGTTAACCTGGACCAGAAACAGCCCGGTTTCCCGGAAGATGTATTACCGCGTTATTTAGAAGAAAATAACATTCCATATTACATCTTGGAAAAAGATACCTATAGCATTACCAAAAAACTGACACCGGAAGGTAAGACTTACTGTGCAGTATGTTCACGTCTGCGCCGTGGTTCTTTGTACGGTTTTGCTCAGGAAATTGGGGCGACTAAAGTGGCGCTGGGTCATCACCGTGATGATATTTTAGCAACATTCTTCCTGAACCTGTTCCATGGGGGCAGCCTGAAAGCCATGCCGCCAAAACTGCTGTCTTCTGACAAAAAGAATATCCTGATTCGTCCATTGGCCTATGTGGAAGAAAAAGACATCATCAAATATGCACAGATGCGTCAATTTCCAATTATTCCATGTAATTTATGTGGCTCTCAGGAAAATCTTCAACGTGCCATTATCAATGACATGTTACGTGAATGGGACAATGCACATCCAAAACGTCTGCACAGCATCTTTGGTGCCTTGCAAAATATTTCACCATCTCAGTTAGTTGACCGCGAATTATTTGATTTTGAAATTCTGGATAGCCAGCGCGAATTCGATTTCAAAGGCAGCTGTTCAACTGAAGAGGCGGTAGAAGGTGAGAACCGCCGCATCAATATGGTCAATTTGGGCTTTGCAGCGGACTAATCGACCTATATAAAGTTAAGCCGATACAGGCATGGGCTACGGCCTATGCCTGAATCAAAAATAACACAAGATAAGAACTACAAAAATTGAACGGTGCGTACAAAATTCGTTAGCCTTTGCCATAATGATCATGTTATAACAAGTCATAAGCATAATAGCTTCAACCTGATGTCGTCTGGATAGTCGACACAAATGAATAAATAAATTGAGGAAAGATCATGCCTGCTTTTTTAACTGATGATTGGTTTTCGACTGTAGACACGCTCACTGCACAAGCTGGTGATTTGGATTTGCCACCTGCTTTGGCGAATCTGGCAATTAATTTGGTCGTTGCAGACACTACAGGTAATACAGAATTATCTTTGGAAGGTGGCGCGATTAAAAAAGGTTTGTCTCCAAATGCAAAAACAACATTGAACATGGATGGCGAAACCTTACGTAAAGTTTTCCTTGAGTTTGATATGGCGGCTGCAATGCAAGCCTTCATGACAGGTAAAATCAAAGTGCAAGGCGATATGTCTCAATTGATGGCATTACAAACAGCGAAGCCAAGCCAAGCTCAAAAAGACCTGTTCAAGAAAGTTCTTGAAAATACCACAGCTTAATAGTTTTGATCTAAAAAGCTGTAGTAACAAAAAAGCTTACCCTGAGGTAAGCTTTTTTTTATAGCTGAATATCTGGATTTGAAATGATCAGGCTTAAATATTCACCAGCTGTGGAGTGGTCTTGATGTGTTCCAGATAGGCACGAATACGGGTCACGTATTGCAGGGCCTGACGGTAACGACCATTACTGGCTTTATTCTGTTCCAGATAAGCATACAGGTTTACCCAGTTATTCGGATTCTTGCCTTGGGCCTGAATACGTTTTTGCAGCTGATTCACAGCACCTGGACCCATGTTATAGGCAACCAAAGCAAACCAGTTACGATCCGGATAAGGGATATGTTCATAACGGCTCAGCATCTGGTCATAGTATTTGGCACCCCCATCAATACTTTCGCCTGGGTCTGTCCGGTTACTAACCCCCATCGCTTTTGCGGTAGAGCTTGTGAGCATCATCAGACCGCGGACACCGGTGGGAGATACGGAGTTTGGCTTTAGATAGGATTCCTGGTAACCGATCGCGGCGAGCAGGTGCCAGTCCAGATCGTACTGCTGAGCAGATTTCTGGAAGCTCGCCTTGTATGTGGGGAGTCGCTGGTTCAGGTCCTGTTGAATTTCATCCCAAGAATGTTCTTCTACCACATTCTGATTGTAGAAGGATGCAAGCTGCTTGATCGCACCGCTTTGTTTGCCTTGACATACAAAAGCACTGGCGGTTTGACTCAAGGGATCACTGGCTGATTTAAATACCAGATTCAGATTGGAATTCAGTCCATTACTGGCCAGTGCAGACTCATCACCACAAGTGGCAGAAAAAGCTGTTAAACGCTGTTGTTCAATCGTACCCAGATCAGTGGTGGTCATGGCCAGATTGGCTTTGCCTTGGGCTACCCATTTCAGGGCCGTAGCATTATCCGGAACAGTTTTAAAATCCAGCTTAACATTCAGGCTGTTGGCATAGTTACGAACCAGGTCATAACCAAAGCCATGCTGATGTTGTCCATCCTGAAACACAGTCGTTGGACTTTGAACTGTGACGACGGTGAGTTTGTTGCTATTGACCACATGATCATATTGAAATGTGGTTTTAGTGGCATTGATACTATGAAAGGGGATAAGTGCCGTACTCAGTACCAGTGCTTTTACAGGGAGAGAAGAGATAAAAGAGCTAAGGCAAAGCCTCGACCCAGTGGTTGAACTACTGTGCATGTTGTCTCCGCTACAAGTAATTTATGCCCTAAAAATCACAGCCAATACTAGCCAGAAACTTTTAAAAGTTTGATAAATTCAATAAGGGTTGGGCAGTCATGACGTCATTCAAAAATGACTAAATTGATTGGGAAATATGTAGAAAAACTACATAGATTAAAAAATAAGCGATTCCAAAAGTAGGGTGCATATTAAAGATCAAAAAATGAATTGTCAAATTTTGTACATAATTTATTTTTTAAATGTAATTTAAGTTATTAAATTTATTGAAGAAAAAAATTGCATATTCTGGCTTGTCCTAAAACTCCAAATAAAATAAGCTCTTAATGTCTAAAAACTGGTTCAAAATTGGCAATTAAAATACATGAAATCTAACCTGATTACCCGTGGTGGACATGATAAATTGGTGGCAGAACTTAAAAATCTCTGGCATGAAGAACGTCCTGAAATTACCAAAAAAGTGAACTGGGCAGCCAGTCTCGGCGACCGTTCGGAAAACGCAGATTACCAGTATAACAAACAGCTTTTACGTAAAATTGATCGTCGGGTTCGTTATCTGGGCAAGCATTTGGAAGAGCTGCGAATTGTCGATTTTTCTCCTGAACAGGAAGGCAAAGTTTATTTTGGTGCCTGGGTCGAAATTGAAAATGAACAGGGTGAGCAGAAGAGTCTTCGGATTGTGGGTGTCGATGAAATTTATGATCATCATCCGCAGCATATTTCGATTGATTCCCCAATGGCGCGTGCCCTGTTAGGCAAGTCAGTGGATGATGAGGCTGAGGTGATGACACCATCCGGCAAGAAACTCTGGTTTATCAATTCAATTCGCTATGAAAAGCCAGAAAATTCAGAAGATTAATGAAATTGATTTTATTTTGCGCAGTTGATGCAGAGAAATTGGAAAAATATTTGCCAAGCGCAATTTTTATTTATATGATGGCGGCCATGGAAGCGTGGCAGAGCGGTTTAATGCACCGGTCTTGAAAACCGACGAGGGCTTATACCCCTCCGTGAGTTCGAATCTCACCGCTTCCGCCAGATACGAAAACCCCGATCATTGATCGGGGTTTTTATTTTTAACTCATTAAAATGATTTTAAATTTTCATTGTTCAAAATGATGTGAACATTAAGGCTAAATTCATTCTGAAAATAAAAATATCAGCCCCTAAATCTTATGTATAAAATTTTATCTACTCTAAAATTTTCGTCTGATTTTTAACTGAATGAACTGATTTTTACAGAAGTTTTGCGAAAATTTATTGCCAAGAAACAGAAATATTTATATGATGGCGGCCATGGAAGCGTGGCAGAGCGGTTTAATGCACCGGTCTTGAAAACCGACGAGGGCTTATACCCCTCCGTGAGTTCGAATCTCACCGCTTCCGCCAGATACGAAAAACCCCGATCATTGATTGGGGTTTTTTATTGTCTGATCATTGGGGTTTATAGGTCAGACTCAGATGGAAGGCTGCCCTGAATTTCCTGTTGTATCCATGCAACAAATTTTTCAATCAGCGGTGAGCTTTCCTGACTGGAATGGACCAGATAATAGCCTCGTTTCTTTTCTAAGGTCTTACTGGATACCAGCACCAATTCCTGTCGCTTTAATTCTTTTTCAATTAGCATTTGCGGGATCAAGGCCATTCCCATGCCATGGCTAGCCACTACAGCGAGCATAGAAAACAGTTCATGTCGTTGCCCCTGCAAAGGATTTGGATGTTGGATCTGATGTAGCTTGAACCAGTCTTCCCAGATATTCGGCCGGGTGGTTTGCTGTAATAAAGGGAGTCGAACCAGTTGTTCAGCACTTAAGTCATAGCTGTAGTCATTAATCTTCTGTGCATCGGGAAAATACTGTTGAATCAGGTCAGGTGCACAGACAGCAACTACATCTTCATGCATTAGAAAATGGCTATGCGTACCAGGCCATTGTTCGACCTGTTGAGGTGTTCCTGCATAAATAGCAGCATCGAAAATCTGTTCCTGAAACAGAAAAGGGCGGGTGCTGGTTTCCAGATGTATCGTAATTTCAGGATACAGCCGATTAAAGCTCTGGAGTTTAGGTAATAGCCAGCGAGTCGCAAACGTAGGCACTACGCCCAGTTTTAAAGTACCGCCGCGCCCTTGATGCGTAATGACGTCTAGGGTTGACTGTTCCAGTCCTTTGAGATGCGGAGTGATACTTTTTAAATATTGCTGTCCAGCATGATTGAGTTCTACACCATGCCGCGTACGGGTAAATAAAGCCGTGCCTAAATACTCCTCCAGTTGCTGGATCTGGCGTGAAACTGCACTTTGGGTTAAAAACAGTTCCTGTGCAGCATAGGTATAACTGGCATGACGTGCAGCAGTTTCGAAACAGATCAGCGCTTGCAGGGAAGGTATTTTTCTACGCACTTGTTCATCCTTGAACTTAAAATGGTCAGATATCAATAAATGGTATATCACTCTTATACTACTATACGACTTTGGTATAAAAAATAGGCAAATTAGCTATGAAAATAATTTCTAGAAATAGCGACTTATATAAGGTATGCATAAAGTGCATAGCTGCATGCAAATTTATTGTTTGAACAAGTCATGATTCATGCCTACAGTCAATCTGAAGGATAAAACAACATCATCTAATAGATAGATGAAAGATTGGCAGGGAATACTATGAATCAAATGGTCGATACGAAAAAAACCAGCAAAGTCTATTTTAACTGGCAGGATCCGTTCTTACTGGAGCAGCAGCTGACTGAAGAAGAACGCATGATCATGGAATCTGCGCGTGCATATTGTCAGGGACAGTTACAGCCGCGTGTATTAGAGCAGTTCCGTCATGAAAAAACCGATCCGACGATTTTCCGTGAAATGGGTGAACTGGGTCTGCTGGGTCCAACCATTCCAGAACAATACGGCGGTGCAGGTTTAAACTATGTCAGCTATGGTCTGATTGCTCGTGAAGTAGAACGTGTAGATTCGGGTTACCGTTCTATGGCCAGCGTGCAAAGTTCTCTGGTGATGGTGCCCATCAATGAATTTGGTTCTGAAGAACAGAAACAGAAATATTTGCCAAAACTGGCGACCGGTGAATATATCGGTTGTTTCGGTCTGACTGAACCAGATCATGGTTCTGATCCGGGCAGCATGATTACTCGTGCCAAAAAAGTCGATGGTGGTTACCGTCTGACTGGCGCAAAAATGTGGATTACCAACAGTCCGATTGCAGATGTCTTTGTGGTTTGGGCAAAAGAAGTGTCTCCTGAAGGCAATGTCGGTGATATTCGCGGCTTTATTTTAGAAAAAGGCTGGGAAGGGCTTTCTGCACCAGCGATTCACGGTAAGGTTGGCCTGTGTGCTTCGATTACCGGTGAAATCGTCATGGACAATGTTTTTGTTCCAGAAGAAAACGCGTTCCCGGAAATTCGTGGTCTAAAAGGTCCATTTACCTGTCTGAACAGTGCCCGTTATGGTATTGCCTGGGGTGCGATGGGTGCAGCTGAATTCTGTTGGCATACAGCGCATCAATACACCATGGACCGTAAACAGTTTGGCCGTCCATTGGCTGCGAATCAGCTGATCCAGAAAAAACTGTCAGACATGCAAACTGAAATTGCATTAGGTCTGCAAGTGGCTTTACGTTTCGGACGCATGAAAGACGAAGGCATTGCTTCAGTGGAAGGTACTTCACTGATCAAGCGTAATAACTGTGGTAAAGCCTTAGATATTGCCCGTTTAGCGCGAGACATGATGGGCGGTAACGGCATTTCTGATGAATTCGGTGTGGCACGTCATCTGGTAAACCTGGAAGTGGTCAACACTTATGAAGGGACCCATGATGTACACGCCTTAATTCTAGGTCGTGCGCAAACAGGTATTGCTGCATTCTCCAATTAAAAAAGGAAACTTTTTCGTGCAGGGTATGGCTTTCAATCGCCTAACCCTGCGTCATTTTCTTACTCCAATTACACTCCTTTGCCGAAGTGATGTTTGACTTCGGCATTTTTTATATCTCTATGTTTATAAGAATTCATCTAAAGCTTGAGTGAAAATAGTCACATCCCGGTTGACGCGGTATGATAGACAGATTCAGGCGTTGGAACAGATTATGAAAATTGTCGCAGATGAAAATCTGGCATTTACCGATTATTTCTTTGCAGAATTTGGCGATATTCAGCATTGTGCAGGAAGAACTCTCACTGCGAACGATGTAAAAGATGCCGAGGCTTTATTGGTCCGTTCCGTGACCAAAGTCAATGCAGCACTCGTACAGGACAGTCAGATTAAATTCGTCGGCAGTGCCACCATTGGTACAGATCATCTGGACATTGCTGCACTAGAACAACAGAACATCCGCTGGAGCAATGCACCCGGCTGTAATGCACAGGCAGTGGCTGAATATGTGATTACGGCTTTATTATATTTACAACCCCAATTGATCAATGCAAATAAAGAATTCACCTTGGGCATTGTTGGTCTAGGAAATGTCGGTTCGCGTTTGGCAACAATGGCCAAATTGCTGGACTGGAATGTGATTGCCTACGATCCCTTTGTACAGCGCGATCAGGTTCATCAGGTTGAATTTGAACAACTGCTAAAAACTGCAGATGCCATTTCCATTCATGTGCCTTTAACCAAAACGGGTCAGCATCCGACTTATCATTTGATTAATGCTGCTGCACTTGGACAAATGAAGCCTGAAGCCATTTTAATTAATTCAGCGCGTGGGCCAGTCGTTGAAGAAGCAGCACTAATTGCTGATATTCAGGCAACTCAACGTCAGGTTGTACTGGATGTCTTTGAGCATGAACCGGAAATTTCTGAACAGCTGCTGAATCTGATTACTTTGGTGACGCCCCATATTGCAGGTTATAGTCTGGAAGGTAAGGCACGTGGTACTCAAATGATTTACGAAGCATTTTGCCAGACTTTAGGCTTTGAGATTAATAAGCAGTTTGAAAGCCAGTTGCCTGTCTGTGAACAGTTTTTCCAGAATCAGGATTTAAAACTGGCGCTACAGCAGCATTTAACCCAGATCTATGATATCGCCCGTGATGATGCCAATCTGCGTGCCTGTTTAAAAGATGGCAAAGTCGATCAGAAAGCATTTGATCATTTACGCAAGACTTATCCTTTACGCCGTGAATGGGCCGCTCATGGAGGGCCAAAGGCATGAGTCAGATTGTATCTTATCAACCGACCTGCGACTTAAAAGCCATTAAAGCACGTGCCAACATGTATGCCCAGCTCCGTCAGTTTTTTGCTGAACGTGACGTGCTGGAAGTAGAAACACCGATTTTATCTCAGGCTGGTGTGACCGATGTGCACCTGGCTTCGATTCAGGCCCAGCGTCATGTCATGGGTAAGCTCGGCACACATTATCTACAGACCTCACCTGAATTTGCCATGAAACGTTTATTGGCCAGTGGTAGTGGGCCAATTTACCAGATCTGTAAAGTGTTTCGCGATGATGAACACGGCCGCAAGCACAATAGTGAATTCAGCATGCTGGAATGGTATCGTCCGGCCTTTAGTCTGAAAGATCTGATGTTTGAAGTGACAGATCTGTTAAATGTGACGCTTAAGGCCCGTTTTGGGGAAATCCGTCCCACTGTGCTCAGCTATAAACATGCCTTTATGGATCGCCTGGATCTCAATCCTTTACAGGCCACTTTGCAGCAACTCAAAGATTGCTGTCGCCGGGTAGGTCTCAATCTGGACTTGGGTGATGACCGTTTAGGGTATATCGACCTTTTATTCTCGCATATGGTCGAGCCAAGCCTGGGTTTCGATACGGCTGTATTTCTGACAGATTTCCCACCGGAACTGGCATCATTGGCTAAAACCAGAATCGATGAAGATGGGGAACTGGTTGCGGCCCGTTTCGAGTTGTATATCGAAGGGCTGGAACTGGCCAATGCTTATGATGAGCTGATTGATGCTGAAGTTTTGCGTTCCCGCTTTGAAGCAGATAATGCAGAACGGGCAGTGCTTGGCTTGCATATCATGCCGATTGATGAATATTTGCTGGCGGCATTGCCACAAATGCCGGAATGTTCAGGTATTGCCCTAGGTCTTGATCGCTTGCTGATGATTGCAACCAATCAGATGAAATTGGAAAAAGTGATTACTTTCCCGGCTGAAATTTCATAAATTAAATTCACGATTGATCAGCTGGTTATGACTGGCTGATCATTCCAGATGCTTACGAAATCCAATACTGTAACTGTCAAATCCCAGTCCTTGATAAAAGGTATGCGCAGGGTGGCTTTCTTCGCGATTTCCGCTGTTGACCTGAATCATCTTGAAGCCTTGCTCTTTTGCAATCTGTTCAATAGCAGCCATTAATTGCTTGCCTATACCTTTTCCACGATAGGCCTGATCAATTACAAAAGCCTGAATCCTTAAATATCCACCGTCAAATTCCCAGGTGTATTCTTGAATAAAACCGGCATAGCCGATCACATGTGAATCCTGTTCAATAACCAGTGTCTGATAATGACTGTCTTGATGGAGATGCTCCCAACGCTGTTTGATCTTTTCCAGCGTAGAGGGATAGCCAAGCTGAATCGTGAGTTGATGAACGTCATACAGGTCTTTTTCAAGATCCAGTTGACGGATGAGATAAGTTATTAGACATGTTCTTAGCTAAAAATAATATCAATCATAATCAATATTTACTTTGCTTAAGTGTTGCAAGTGCACAGTAGCTTCAAAGAATTATTGCTATCTATATAGAAAATCGAGATGAATGAGATTTCAGATATTAAATAAAAAGGCCCCTTGAAGGAGCCTGATGTTTAAAGTATGGCACTATGCTGTTCTTTCAGTTCTGCTAAAGCCGCAATCCGTCGTTCAATTAGCATTTCACCAATATCCGGACCTTGAATCTCTGGAGGCAAGTCTTGTGCTTTAATGCTACGTACGACCTGCATGGCATCCAGCACATATTGAGCCTGAGGATAAGCACGATTTTCTAGACCCAAACGTCCACGGGAGTCACATTCACAAGCCTGTACAAACGCTTCAACACGTTCAGGACGACGTAAAACATCTAGACGCTGTAATAAACGCCATAAAGTGCCAGGTTTTAAGTTAAAAGCCTGATGGCATTTTAAGTGTTCTTTACAGACCGCCAATGCCAGCTGTTTGGTATGAGTCGGAACTCTTAAACGTTCACACAGCTCATTTACCGGTTTGATCCCACGTTCTTCATGCATGATATGGCGTGGCAATTCTTCAACAGGGGTTAATGCCTTACCCAGGTCATGAACCAGAACTGCAAAACGAACATCCAGAGTATAATTTTGGCGGCAGGCTTGCTGTAAAGACATCATGGTATGAATACCACAGTCAATTTCCGGATGATATTCAGGACGTTGCGGAATGCCATATAAGGCATCCAGTTCCGGGAACAGCACTTTTAAAGCACCACAACTACGTAATACTTCAAAATACACATCTGCATCCTGTTCCATCAGTGCGCGTGTGGTTTCTTTCCAGACCCGCTCAGGTGTCAATGCATTAAGCTCGCCCGATTCCGCCAGCTGCTTCATCAGCACCAACGTTTCTTCTGCAATACTAAAACCCTGATGTTGATAACGCGCAGCAAAGCGGGCAATCCTTAAAACACGTAAAGGATCTTCGACAAAAGCTTCTGATACATGACGCAGTACACGATCAGCCAGATCTTTTTGACCGCCATAAGGATCATAAATCTTACCTGAATCATCCATGGCCATGGCGTTGATGGTCAGGTCACGGCGGATCAGATCCTCTTCCAAGGTGACATTGATATCGGTATAAAATTCGAAACCATGATAACCATAGCCAGACTTGCGTTCGGTACGTGCCAGAGCATATTCGTCTTTGGTTTCAGGATGAAGAAAAACAGGGAAGTCCTTGCCAACAGGTTGAAAACCTTTAGCAAGCAATTGTTCCGGCGTCGCGCCGACAACCACATAATCTTTTTCGTGATAGGGGTGTCCAAGTAAATGATCCCGAACTGCACCGCCTACTAAATAAACTTGCATGAAAAAACCTCTATTCTTACAAGCATCATGCTACAGAATAGAGGTTTTCTCAAGTCAAGAAGTTACGCTGATGCGTACATTCCTTAAAGCGCGTTTTTTTCTGCTTCCTGAATTTCAGCGACAGTTAACGCAGTCATATTCACTACGCGACGAGTCGTTGCAGTTGGTGTCAGGATATGAACAGGTTTCGCAGCACCAAGCAGGATAGGACCAATGGTCACGTTATTACCTGAAGTTGCTTTTAACAGGTTAAACGAAATATTGGCTGCATCCAGATTTGGCATGATCAGCAGGTTTGCAGAACCTTTGAAACGAGAGTTCGGGAATGCAAACTGACGGATATTTTCGTCTAATGCTGCATCACCATGCATTTCACCTTCAACTTCAAGCTCAGGTGCAGTTTCAGAAAGGATTTCATATACACGACGCATTTTTTGTGCGCTGGCATCGTGCTGGTCTGAACCGAAACTAGAGTGAGAAAGTAGGGCAACACGCGGTGTAATACCGAAACGACGTACTTCTTCAGCAGCTAGAATCGTCATCTCAGCAAGCTGTTCAGCTGTTGGATTACGGTTGATGTAGGTATCCGCGATGAACAGGTTACGCTCTTCCAGCATTAATGCATTTAAGGTAAAGAAGGTATTATGGCCATCCTGTTTGCCGATGACATTGCTGACAAAGTCTAGATGGATGTCGTAGCTTGAGTAAGTACCACATAACATACCGTCCGCCATGCCATGACGTACCAGCATCGCAGCGATCAGGGTAGAACGGCGACGTGCTTCACGGTGTGCATATTCAGGCGTTACACCTTTACGTTGCATCAGGTTGTAATAGTCATCTGCAAATTTTTCGTAATCTGGGTTCTTTTCCTGATCCACGATAGTGATATTCACACCATCTTCAAGACGTAAGCCTAATTTCTTGATATTGGCTTCGATGACTGCTGGACGACCCACCAGAATCGGTTTTGCCAAGCCTTCATCCACTGCAATTTGCGCAGCACGCAGTACACGCAGGTCTTCACCTTCTGCATAAGCGATACGTTTAGGATCTGTTTTAGCTTGTGCAAAGATTGGTTTCATCATGAAGGCTGAGTTGTAAACAAACTCAGACAGACGTTGACGATATGCCGAGAAATCCTGAATCGGACGAGTCGCCACGCCAGAATCCATTGCAGCTTGTGCAACTGCAGGCGCAATTTCCAGAATCAGGCGTTGATCCAGTGGACCAGGAATCAGGTAATCACGGCCGAAAGAAGCTGATTTTTCGCCATAAGATGCAGCATCTGCTTCTACGTGTGCCATACGTGCAATCGCGTGTACGCAGGCAATTTTCATTTCTTCATTAATGGTGGTGGCACCAACGTCTAATGCACCGCGGAAGATGTAAGGGAAGCACAGTGCATTGTTTACCTGGTTCGGATAGTCAGAACGGCCAGTCGCCATGATGACGTCATCACGAATTTCGTGTGCATGTTCAGGCAGAATTTCTGGATCTGGGTTCGCCAAGGCAAAGATAATTGGATCTTTGGCCATCAGTTTCACCATTTCTTTGGTGAGAATACCGGCTGCAGAAAGACCCAAGAACATATCTGCACCTGCAATCACGTCACCGATTTGAGAGGCATCAATGTCTTGTACATATGCTTTTTTAGATTCGTCCAGACCTTCACGTTTAGTTGTTAATAGACCACGTGAGTCAGCAACGATGATATTTTCTTTTTTCGCGCCAAGGGCACAAAGCAAGTTCAAGCAAGACAGGGCAGCAGCGCCGGCACCTGAAGCAATGATCTTGATTTCATCAATTTTTTTGCCATTTAATTGCAAAGCATTAAGAAGAGCAGAACCTACAATGATTGAAGTACCATGCTGGTCATCGTGGAACACAGGAATTTTCATGCGTTCACGAAGTTTCTGTTCAATATAGAAACATTCTGGAGCCTTAATGTCTTCCAGGTTGATCCCGCCAAAAGTGGGCTCTAGAGAAGCGACAATATCAACAATCTTGTCTGGATCATTTTCAGCAATTTCGATATCGAATACATCAACACCCGCAAATTTTTTAAACAGTACGCCTTTACCTTCCATGACTGGTTTAGACGCCAGTGGGCCAATATTACCCAAACCAAGAACTGCTGTACCGTTACTGACCACTGCAACCAGGTTACCGCGTGCGGTATAAAGTGCAGCTGTTGAAGGATCGCGTTCAATCTCAAGACATGGTGCGGCAACGCCAGGCGAGTAAGCAAGGGCTAAGTCACGTTGGTTGACCAATTGTTTGCTTGGTGTAACGCTGATTTTTCCTGGAGTAGGGAATTCGTGATAGTAAAGAGCCTGCTGCTTTAAAGATTGTTCGTCCATCTGTATCTCTATCGTTGTAAAGATTACCCAGAAAGCGGGTAAAAAATTGCATTTATGGCTCTGAATATAACATTTGTTAAGCACTTAGCCCAGTCAAAGTCGACCATTTTTGCGACAATCTTATTCGAGGTAGATATAGACTTAGACTTGATATATATAAGTTTCAGCGACGCGATTCTGTTCTAAATATGCAGTTGCTTCCAGTTCCGGCAATGGCTTGGAGAAGAAGTAGCCTTGGGCAATATCACAATCTAAATCACGCAGATATTGCAGCTGTTCTTCAGTTTCAATACCTTCAGCGACGACAGTCATGCCCATGGCTTTACCCATCGCAACCATGGCGCTGACAATCGCTTCCTGTTTATGTTCGCCAATTTTAGAGACAAAACTGCGGTCAATTTTGAGAATGTCAATAGGAAAATCGGCAAGATAGGACAAAGAAGAATAACCGGTTCCGAAGTCATCCAGCGAGATATTAATCTGGCGCTGCTTGATCTGGTTCAGCAGATTTTTGACAGATTCAGAGTTTTCAATCAGTGAAGATTCAGTAATTTCCAGTTCCAGACTGGTGCCAGAAATCTGGTTTTCGCTAATGGCCTGATCCAGATCATCGAGTAACTGACCACGACGCAGTTGCTGTGCCACGATATTCACAGAGACACAGATATTATGAAAGCCAAGATCATTCCATTCACGAATCTGTTTAGCAGTTTGCTGAATCACCAGACGGCCGATCTCGGAAATCAGGCTGGTCTGTTCGGCTAAAGGAATAAACAAGCTAGGTGGGATGATGCCTTTTTCTGGATGTTTCCAGCGCACTAAAGCTTCAAAGCCATAAATATGCTGGTCATTGAAATTAATTTTCGGCTGATAATAAACTACGAGTTCGCCATTTTGGATGGCTTTACGCAGATCGCGTTCAATGAAAATTCCTTGCTCTAGCAAAGCTGTATTTTCATTGGAGTAAAAATGGATAGTATTCCCGCCGAGATTTTTGGCTTCACTCAGCGCCTGTTCTGCACAGTTATTTAAATAGTCTAACTGACGACCATGATCTGGATAGAAGGCTACACCCATCGACAGGGTAATCACATAATCTTGGCCGAAAATATGGAAAGGAGCCTGGAAGGCTTCAGCAATTCGTTGGCAGTGTTCCTGTACAGACGGGCGAATATGCGAGATTTCATACAGAATCGCAAAATCGTCACCATTTAGATGGGCCACAAACAGGGCTTCAGCATTGGTCAGACGTAAGCGCTGTGCCACCTGACGCAACAGCTCATCACCACCATTATTAGACAGGTATTCATTCAATGGACGGAAACGGTCGATATTGAGTCGAATCACCGCCATTTTCTTGATGGAATCTTTTTGCGTCATCAGATACTGATGCAGCTGGTAGTTATAGTAAAAACGGTTTGGCAAATCAGTTAGCGTGTCATAATTTTCCAGATAAGACAGGCGCTGTTCCTGTAATTTACGCTCAGTCAGATCAGAGACAATGCCGATATAGTGGGTGATACGGCCTTCATCATCGGTAATTGCATTGATATGTAACCAGAGTGGCATCTCTTTGCCAGACAGGAATTTCTCACTCAGTTCGCCATCAAAAGAACCGATTTTCACAACTTGTTTGATGATATTGGAATGAATGCTGCGCTGCTGTGACTTATGACTCGCAGTAATATCAAATAGATATTTACCCAAGATGTCATTACGTTCAAAACCGGACAAATTTTCGAAATAAGGGTTCACTTCGATATAACGTAATTCATCATTTAGGATGAAGATCCCTTCAGCTGCTTGCTCAATTACACTGGCTGCCAGTTTCAGGCGTTCTTGAGAACTACGTTCCTGTTGAATATCACGCAAAATTCCCACCATGCGTAAAGGACGGTGAGTTTCGGGATCGCGACTGATCACCCGACCTACATCATGTACCCAACTCCAGACTCCCGGCGCTTGCTGAATCCGGTAAGTTACTTCATAGCGCTCAGTTTTCCCACGCAGATGCTGTTTCATATTGCTTTTGAATGCAGCCAGATCATCGGGATGAATCATATGTTGTAACTGCAAATGATGCTCACTGGATTTCCGTTGTACCTTCTCATCTTTATGATTGGTCAGCAAAATACTGCGGTCTTTGATATTCCAGTCCCATGGACGGATACCGGCGATTTCATGAGTCAGTTCAAGGTTTTGCTGCTGGTTTTTCAGATCAATATTAATCTGTTCAATATCATAAGTACGTTCACGAACTTTCTGCTCTAGTAGTTGATTGCTGAGTTGTAGCTCCAGTTCGATATCTTTTGATTTATTGACTTCCGTTTGTAGCTGTTTGCACAGTTCATCCGTCCAGGCGACCTGTTGTTCGGCATTATTCACCAGCAATTCATTTTCTGCATAAAGGCGGGAAGTACGGGTATGAATACGATAGGTACTATTGGCACAGAGCAGGATCACAATGACTGCAAAATTTAAGGCTAGACCAAAGACTGGATTGGCACCTGAGATATGAAAAAATTGAAAGAGTAAAAAGGGTACCAATGAAGGCAAAAATACCAGTGAAAAATAACTGAGCTTCTGGGTTAAATAAGTCAGACCGAAAGCTTGAGTCACTATTAATAGCAAGGCTGATAGAGTCAGTGCTTCTATTTCATCAAAATTAATATTGGCCTGCGGCAAGTAATAATAAATCAGGGAAATACCGGAAGCGATACAGCAACCTACCGCAAGGCTCTGAATTTGTAACCAGTAATGCGCATTTTTTAGTTGATATTGTTCAGGCTTAAAATACAGGGTATTGATGAGCCAGCACATGCTGACGGTAATTTCAGTCAGGATAAACCAGAGATTAAAGTAACTATTCGATAAGCTATATTGAATGTGATAAACACAGAAAATATAGAGGCAAATAATCATGATACTTAACAGAAAATATCGGCTATGTCGAAGCGTGTTCGCAATCTGAGCACGATGTAAGTGCTCTTTGATATAAGCCTCTTGATTATCAATCATATAATTAAGTGCCTTGTATTCGTCCTGAACGGTTTTTATCCTAGATTTTAATTTTTATTCAAGCCTGAATGATTCTTAAATCAATCAATATGTGTTTCATTATTATTGACTCAAGAGTAGAGTGCTTATAAATAAAAATCAATAAAATTAATAACTAAATTTTACAATTTTGACCGCTTAAATAGTGTAATTCAAAATTGAGAGAGCAACGACAGGAGCAGTTTCGGTACGCAGGACACGTTCACCAATACACCAGTTGACAAAGCCTTGCGTATTCGACGCTAGGATTTCAGCTTCACTCAAGCCGCCTTCAGGGCCAATCAGCAAGGCAATATCCAGCGTGGCATTCGCCAGAACATCAATTTCTTCTTTGTTTGGCGCTAGCACCAGTTTGGTATGAGGAAGATCGGTTTCCAGCCATTTTTCAAGTGACATTGGCGCTAAAATTTTAGGAACAATGTTCATTCCACACTGTTCACAAGCGGCAATGGCTACACCTTGCCAATGATCCAGTTTCTTCTGATCACGATCATATTTCAGGCGCATCTCACAGCGTTCAGAGGTTAAAAGCTGAATTTCAGATACACCCAGTTCGACCGCTTTCTGGATCGCATAATCCATGCGGTCACCTTTACTCATGACTTGGCCAAGCAAGGCTTTAAATTTTGGTGTGCGATCAGTAGGGTTATAACTATTGACCTGTACAGCAGCCGACTTTTTGGAAACTTCAACCAGTTCAACTTCATATTCACCACCTTGTCCATTAAACAGGGTGGCTTTTTCGCCGACTTGAGCACGTAAAACTTTAACCCAATGATGAAACACTGTTTCAGTCAGTTCTACAGTGGTATCTACTGCTAAATCAGCTTCAATAAAAAAACGTGGCATTAAAGTTTTACTCTCAAATCAGGTATTTTACTTATGCAAGACCGAGGTCTTTAACAAGTTGACGGGTTGGATCAGTGGTATTCATGGTGTAGAAATGCAGGCTCGGTGCACCGCCAGCAATCAGGCGTTCGCAGAATTTTACGACGACTTCATGACCAAAGGCTTTAATGCTTGCAGTGTCATCCCCATAAGTTGCCAGTTGCTTGCGAATCCAGCGTGGAATTTCAGCACCTGTACCATCTGCGAAGCGAATCAGGTTGCTGGCATTGGTAATCGGCATGATGCCTGGCGCTACTGGAATATCAATGCCTGCTTTCTGGATACGGTCTACAAAGTAGAAGTATGCATCCGGGTTAAAGAAGAACTGGGTCAATGCCGCATTGGCACCAGCATTTACTTTATCCACAAAGTGCTGAATGTCTTTATCAAAGCTGTCTGCTTGTGGATGCATTTCAGGATAAGCGGCAACTTCAATATGGAAGTGGTCACCTGAATGTTCACGGATAAAGCGAACCAGATCCTGTGCATATGGCAGTTCACCTAGGCCCACCTGACCAGATGGCAAGTCACCACGCAGCGCGACAATACGGTCAATACCTTGTGCTTTATAGATATCTAACAGTTCAGCAATACGTGCCTTGTCATCACCGATACAAGACAGGTGAGGGGCAACCGGTGTGCCTTTACCATTAAATTCCTCAATGGTGTACAGGGTACGTTCGCGTGTTGAACCACCCGCCCCATAAGTCACAGAGAAGAATTCTGGATTCAGCAGTTGTAGTTCTTGATGTACGGTTTTGAGCTTTTCCGCACCCGCATCAGTTTTAGTCGGGAAAAACTCAAAAGAAATTGGAATCTGTTTAGACATGTTCAAATCCTTTTTATAAATACTTTTTACTTATCACCCTCTCCCTGACCTCTCCCAAAGGGAGAGGAGAATTCATTACTGAATTATGCAGGGTTTAAGCCCATATTTTTTTCACTTGAAGTCATTAAAACTTCATTGAAAATAATTTGGATGGTCACCCTCTCCCTAAGGGAGAGGGATGGGGTGAGGGATATTAATATTTATAAGCATCAGACTTGAATGGACCTTCAACAGGTACGCCTAGGTAATCTGCCTGTTCTGGAGTCAATTGAGTCAGAACACCACCGAAACCGGCAACCATTGCAGCAGCAACTTCTTCGTCTAATTTCTTAGGAAGCAGTTCTACACGAATCGCTGCTTGTTTTTGATCTTCAGGAAGATCCGCAAATTTCTCAGCGAACAGGTGCATTTGACCCAATACTTGGTTCGCGAATGAACCGTCCATCACACGTGATGGGTGACCAGTTGCATTACCCAGGTTTACCAGACGACCTTCAGAAAGCAGGATCAGGTAATCATTTTCATTTTCTGAACGATATACTTGGTGTACTTGAGGTTTCACTTCAACCCATTTATAACCACGTAAGTAGTTAGTATCGATTTCAGTGTCGAAGTGACCAATGTTACAAACCACTGCGCCAGCTTTCAGTGTATCTAGCATCGCAGCGTCACATACGTGGTAGTTACCAGTTGTAGTCACGATCAGGTCGGTATTTTGAAGAAGATCAACGTTCACATCTTCTTTTTTGCCAGTTTGAACGCCGTTTTTGTATGGAGAAACCACTTCATAACCGTCCATGCATGCTTGCATCGCACAGATTGGATCGATTTCAGATACACGTACGATCATGCCTTCTTGACGAAGAGACTGAGCAGAACCTTTACCTACGTCACCATAGCCGATCACTAATGCACGACGGCCAGAAAGCAGCATGTCAGTTGCACGTTTGATCGCATCATTTAGAGAGTGACGGCAACCGTATTTGTTGTCGTTTTTAGACTTGGTTACTGAATCGTTGACGTTGATCGCAGGAACTTTCAGAGAGCCGTCTTTCCACATTTCCAGAAGACGTGCTACACCTGTAGTGGTTTCTTCAGTAATACCGTGGATTTTTGCAATCAGTTCAGGATATTTTTCGTGAACAACAGCAGTTAAGTCACCGCCATCATCCAGAATCATGTTGGCATCCCAAGGTTTGCCGTTCACATTGATCTGTTGTTCAAGACACCACATGTATTCTTCTTCTGTTTCGCCTTTCCAAGCAAATACAGGAATACCGCGAGCAGCGATTGCAGCAGCAGCGTGATCTTGAGTAGAGAAGATGTTACAAGAAGTCCAGCGAACTTCAGCGCCTAATTCAACCAGAGTTTCAATTAAAACCGCAGTTTGAATAGTCATGTGGATACAGCCAAGGATTTTGGCACCAGCAAGCGGTTTAGCAGCTGAGTAGCGCTTACGCAGACCCATTAGGGCAGGCATTTCAGCTTCTGCAAGTTTGATTTCTTTACGGCCGTAGTCAGCTAGGGAAATATCAGCAACTTTATAATCTGTAAATGAAGCATTAACCGCGTTCATCACGATCTCCTTATAAAAAACAATAATTGATCATTCAGTTCGCGGATGCCGTTGTTGGTCTGTCTAGAAAAAGTTGGACCGATCGTCGAGCCTGGCGCTTTTACATTTCGTACCTGTAAAACGTCGCAGCATCCCTCGACTAGCGGGGTATTGTACTTGGAAATTAATTTGGTTCCAATCCGAAATTGTTTAATATCTGACTAATAAGAAAATTTGAGACTAAACTATGGTGGACAGCTTCGAATATCCAATTAAGGAATGGGCTGAAATTAAGGATGATTATGAGAATGGCAATTTAATTATTGGTAATGGGGCTAGTGTTGCTCTGCATCAAAAATTTCGTTTTGACTCTTTAAAAGAAGAAGCTGAAAAATTAAAACTTTTTAATGAGGATATATCTAAACTTTTTATCGAGTTTGATACATGTGATTTTGAGTTAATTTTGAGATTAGTCTGGCATGCGAAGCTAGTAAATAAGCATTTAGGAATAATAGATCCAAAAATTGATTCAGCTTACGATAATATTAAAAATGCTTTAATCGAAGTTGTTAAAGAAGTTCATTGTGAACATGCTGAAATATTTGATCAATTACCTCAGTTATATCAATTTACAAAACGATTTAGAACAATAGTTTCTCTTAATTATGACTTAATCCTATATTGGATTTTAATGTACGGAAATAAACATGAAGATGGGCATAAATTTAAAGATTGTTTTCAAGCAAACGGATTATTTAGAGATAATTGGCAAGATTTAAGAGATCCTATTCGTAGAGAAAGAGAAGTTACTTTAGCTTTTTATCAGCACGGCAACTTATCTATTTTTAGAAATGCAAAAAATATTGAAAACAAACTCCAGAGAGGAGATTTTGAAAGTTTATTGGAGGGTATTACTTCACAATGGAATGATGAAAAAATACCATTATTTGTAGCAGAAGGTACGGGTACTAAGAAATTAGAATCGATAAAAAGTAGTCCATATTTAAGTACAGTTTTTCATGAAGTTTTATCAGGTTTAATTGCTGAAAATTCTAATCTAGTTATTTATGGATGGAGTTTAGGGGAGCAAGAGTCACATTTAGTCCAACAAATTTTTAAAAATAAAATTGCGGCTAAAGTGGCTATTTCAACTTATTCTAAAGACCAGGATGAATGTCATAGAATCTATAGGCTAATCAAAGGAATTTCTCCAAATATTGAAGTTGAATTCTTTGATAGCAAAAGCTCAGGTTGTTGGAATAATGTTTAACAAAATAAAAAAGCCCATCATCTGATGGGCTTGTTATTTATTCTATGTCCTGCTCAATTTCATCTGCTTTCTTAGTCCAGTTATCTGCCTGTATGTCATCAGCGACTACACCAAGACCATTGGCATAAATAAAGGCAAGATCACGCATGGCTTGAACTTCACCCCATTCAGCTGCTTGTTTTACAAGAGCGATAGATTTTTCAACATCTTTTTCTACCACATCACCACGTCGGTAAAAGCCAGCTAGCTCTAAAGTTGCCGCAGGGTGTTTTTCGAAATTGGCTTTGCTCAACCAGTAATAGGCTAACTCAAAGTGAGCTTTGGAATCATCAGGATCTTCCTCAGCGATTTCTTTGGCATAAACCGTATAACCCTCACCGAGCCAGTACATGGCTTCAACCCAGCCGCTATTGGCTGCTTTCAATGCCCACTCTTCGGCGAGCATGATGTCTTCGTCATGCTCGCTCTGCATATAGAGTTCGGCAAGCTCAAATTGGGCTTCGGCGTTGCCTGCCAGTGCGCGGTTTGCCAGCGTGGCAGGGGGAGAAACACGCTCAGTCATGTCAGTATCTCAAATATCTTTGTATCTAGATTAAAAGGTTCAAAATAAAAAAGCCAATCCGAAAACTGGCTTTTGTATAAAAGTCGACTGATAGCGCTTAAAACACGCAAACTAAGCTATTTGTTTAAGGGAATAACAATAAAATGAATAGAAAGAGAACAAGAATAAATTTGAATAGTTTTCAATGATTCAGAAAGCAAAACAGCGGCCCGAAGGCCGCTGTTGATATAAGATTAATGAGATAAAAACTTAGTCTTGCTGGATTCCTGCAACCAACCAATCTTGCTGAGAGCCGGCAGGTTTGACAAAGTGCCAGATTTCAGCAAACGGTTGAGGTTGGCTATTCAGGTCTTCACTTACAGTACCAGTGAAGCGTACGCTTACTACATATTGACCATTCTCATTCGATGAATCTACCACCATTGCATTCAGGTTAGAGAACTCAGCTACGTCCTGATCCTGATTTGCCATAATGTCGTTATACATCGACTGGTAAAGATCAGGGGTCAGGTAACGTTTAATTTCTAAAATGTTGCTCGCCGTATTCATGGACTGAATGTGGTTGAAGCGCTGACGTGCAACACGTAAGAAAGTCGCAGGTTCTGTTCCATCTGGAAGCTGGTTGCCGCTATTGGTATAGGCTGCACCAAATGGGGCGTTATTTACCGGAGCTGAACCAAACGGAGCATTTGTGCTTGGTGTGCTACCACCCACGTTCTGACCAAAAATATTGGTGTTGTCACCACCGCGAGGAGGTGTCTGACCAAATGGTGCTGAATGACCAGCACCACTATTTGGGGCATACGGATTAGAAGCTACTTTTTTTTTTGCGCCCATCTTACGGAAAATGAAGAAGGCAACAGCGGCAGCAAGCAAGATCCAGATCCAGCCAGGAATACCACCTTTTTCCTCTTGCTGCTGTTGAGCTGCTTGAGCTTCAGAAGCCGCTTGTACTTCTTTGTCATCAGCCAGCGCATTGGCAGCAACTGCACCCACTGCAGCACCTGCTACACCGGCAGCAACCATACTACCTACGCCTGGGCCAGATCTTTGCTGAGTTGCAGCACCAGCGGCTGGAGCCTGTTGTGCTGGCGCAGCTTGACGAGGTTGTTGATAAGATTGAGTAGGCGCAGCAGAACGTTGCATACCATGGCTTTTACCGCCACCGGCACGTTTTGCTTCAGCAGTTAAAGGAGCAACCAGTAATGCTGCTGTTAAAAGACCTGCAATCAAACCACGCTGTCGAACTTCCATTCAATTTTCCTATGTGAAAAAAACTTATTTGAATACTCTATTTATATAGGCTTTATAGGGGATTTCAATCAAAAATGTGTATTTTTTTAGGCTTTTCGCAAGATTTATCGATTAAAACTAACTGAGTTCATCACTTAGGCTCATGGCTTCACTCAGGGCTTCATGCAATCGAGCTACAGCAATGACCTGCACGCCGGGAATCGGTTTTTGCGGTGCATTGGCACGCGGCAAAATAATATATTTAAAACCGTGTTTAACGGCTTCCTTCAGACGCTCCTGACCATTCGGCACCGGACGAATTTCACCAGAAAGACCAACCTCACCAAAAACAGCGAGTTGCTGAGGCAAGGCTTTAGTCCGAATACTGGATGCACAGGCTAAAAGTACAGCCAGGTCAGAACCAGTTTCGGTAATCTTTAAACCACCGACGATATTGACATAGACATCCTGACCGGATGTTTGTACGCCACCATGACGATGCATTACAGCCAGTAGCATATTCAGACGGTTTTGTTCTAGACCTAAGGCTACACGGCGTGGTTGGCCATGGGCATCATCGACCAAAGCCTGAACTTCAACCAGGAGTGGGCGAGTCCCTTCGCGGCTAATCATGACGATTGAGCCTGGAATCGCTTCATCATAACGACTGAGGAAAATGGCAGATGGATTGGCAACTTCACGCAGACCTTTATCGGTCATGCCAAATACACCGAGCTCATTGACTGCACCAAAACGGTTTTTGACTGCGCGGATCATACGGTAACGAGAATCCGACTGGCCTTCAAAATACAGCACACAGTCCACCATATGTTCCAGTACACGCGGACCTGCTAAGGCACCTTCTTTAGTCACATGACCGACAATAAACAGGGCAGTGCCGCTATTTTTGGCAAAACGGGTCAATAGGGCGGCAGACTCACGGATCTGTGAGACTCCACCTGGCGCAGACTGCAAGGTTTCGGTATATAAAGTCTGAATCGAGTCCAGAATCGCAACAGCAGGACGTTCCTGTGCAAGCACCTCGCAAATGCGTTCCACACAGGTTTCTGCCATGACTTTTAACTGGTCGGTTGGTAAATCCAGACGCTGGGCGCGTAATGCCACCTGAGACAGGGATTCTTCACCTGTCACATACAGGGCAGAGCTGTTGCCGGCTGCCATATGGGTTGCAGTTTGCAATAAGATAGTTGACTTACCAATCCCCGGATCACCACCAATTAGCACCACGGAACCTGTGACCAGACCACCACCTAAGACTCGGTCAAATTCGCCAATCCCGGTTTGCAGCCGGGTTTCATGTGAAACGGAGACTTTATTCAGCGTAGTAATCGCTGCTGCCTGACCGGCATAGCCCCCAATTTTTGGCTGAGCACGATGTGTCGTTGCAGGCGCAATACTGACTTCTACCAGACTGTTCCATTCCCCACATTCAGAACATTGACCCGCCCATTTGGGATGGTCTGCTCCACATTGTTCACAACGATACACACTTTTTGCTTTAGCCATAATTTCCGAAAATAAATATTGGGAATGGGGGCTACAGCATAGCGGTGAATGAGACTGAAAACCAAGACCTTTAGCTGAAAAAGTCACTGATTTACGTCAGCATATGACGCATATGGATTAACCTTTCTACATGAAAGTGAAATACCTCCTATAATGAGAAAATTCATCACGGGTACAGGAAACCTGACATGCCACAACTTTTAAAACATATCGATGCGATCGCACGTGAAAAAGACCGTGATGTATTATTTGTACATTTTGAAAATTACGAACATGAAAATGCAGATGCTGAGTCCTATCATTTACGTCAGAACCTGATGGAATGGCTAGAGCAACGCCAAATTAATTTTGCACCCTGTATGGGCATAGAACAGCCTGGCGTAATTGAAAGTTATTCAGGTGATCTTTATATCGATGTGCCATTTGATGAAGCCAATCCAATTTACCAAATGGTCAGTGCACATCTGGAAGATACCGAAGGGGAAATGAAAATTCCGGGTGTACTGTTCTTTGTATTATCTCTAGAAACTGCGCTGGAAATTGAAGCCGATCGTGAAGAGTTCTTAAATCTAAATCAAGCTCATGATGATGAATTTTCTGGCCGTGTGAACTGATAGTTTTAGCAAACTTAAATTGATAAAAAAGCCACGATGAACGTGGCTCTTTTATTAAGGGTTTTAAATTTTATTAATACAGTTCACCTGATTTACGGCGAGCAATAAAATCTTTGGATTCTTTCACGATCACCCCAGACAGCAGTAGCAGGCCGATCAAGTTTGGAATCGCCATCAAACCGTTGAATGTGTCTGCGAACAGCCAGACCAGATCCAGTGTTGCTACACAGCCAATAAATACTGAAGCGATATAAATGATGCGATAAGGGAATACAAATTTTTCACCGAGCAGATAGGTGGCACATTTTTCGCCGTAGTAGCTCCAGCCCAAAATGGTAGAATAGGCGAAGAAGATAATACCGAAGGTCACGATCCAGCCACCGACACCTGGCAGCAGTTTGTTAAATGTAGAAACGGTCAGAACAGCACCGGTTTGTCCACCAAAATCACTGCCGGCCATGATGAAGCCCATTACCAGGACAATACCCGTAATCGAACAGACAATAATTGTGTCAATAAAAGTTCCGGTCATGGACACCAGACCTTGACGTGCAGGATGATCGGTTTTTGCAGCAGCAGCGGCAATCGGTGCCGAACCCATACCAGCTTCATTCGAGAAGACACCACGCGCGACACCATAACGAATCGCCGCACCAATCGCACCACCTACAGCAGCTTCACCAGTAAAGGCATAGGTGAAAATCATTTTCAGTGCAGGGCCCACTAAATCGAGATGGGTGAAAATAATGATCAGACCGCCCGCCACATAACCAATCGCCATAATTGGAACGATGAAAGAGGCCGCCCTAGAAATCCACTTAATCCCGCCCAGAATTACCAGTGCAGAAAACGCAGTAATCACGATACCTGTAACCCAGGTTTCCAGACCGAAACCATTTTCTACTGCAAGTGCAACAGTGTTGGACTGAACTGAACTACCAATTCCGAAAGATGCGACAGCACCAAAGAATGCAAAGATTAGTGCCAGCCATTTCCATTTCAAGCCACGCTCAATGTAATACATTGGACCGCCAGACATTTCACCGCGTTCATTTTTAACCCGGTATTTGACGGCCAGTACACCTTCGCCATATTTGGTTGCCATTCCGAACAGGGCAGTCATCCACATCCAGAATACGGCCCCAGGACCACCCAGCACACAGGCAGTTGCCACACCGGCAATATTACCAGTACCGATGGTAGCTGACAGTGCGGTCATGAGTGAGCCAAACTGGGAAATATCGCCTTCATGCGAAGGGTGTTTGCCAAAAACCTGTTTAAAGGCCAGTGGCAACATGCGGAACTGCCAGAACAGCAGGCGGAAGGTCAGGAATATACCGGTACCGACAATGAGGACCAGCATATAAGGGCCCCAGACCCAGCCACTGACGGTTTCCATGATGCTTTGTAAATTTTGCATAAATTTCTTCTTATTTATCCGTGTCAGCTTTATTTGAGATGTTGATTGAAAAGCAATTGCTATGCCATGCGCGCTCATCCTAAACGCGAATATTGGCGGATTTGTATTCTATTTTTTACATAGTTTCAGCGCTTTGACAAGAAAAATCCTGTATTCATTGCGCCTTAAAACCAAGACTAAAGATAAATGAATATTGATATAAGAAAAATAAATTAACTTGCAAGATTAGTTGGAAAATACAAATGATGCGAATTTTCTTTTTGTATTCCGGGTTTTTTACGTTAATTTGTCGCGATTAAAACTCAAAGTTGAAAGGAAATAATGTCAGAAAAATATAGTCACTCATCATCGGAAGATGGTGAGCTACAGCGTAGTTTATCCAACCGGCACCTGCAGTTAATTGCCATTGGGGGTGCGATTGGCACCGGCCTGTTTATGGGTTCAGGGAAAACCATTAGCCTGGCAGGACCATCCATTCTGGTGATTTATATGATCATCGGTTTTATGGTGTTTCTGGTCATGCGTGCATTGGGTGAATTATTGTTATCCAATCTGCAATATAAATCTTTTATTGATTTTGCCACCGATCTGATCGGGCCATGGGCAGGTTATTTTGTCGGCTGGACCTACTGGTTATGCTGGATCACGATTGGTATCGCGGATTTGTCAGCCATTATCTATTACTTGCAATTCTTTAATAACGGTCTGCCATTTACTCCGGGTGAAGGCGTGTTGATCAGTATTGCCTCTATTGTCTTTATTATGGGCTTGAACCTGGCAACCGTGAAACTGTTTGGTGAAATGGAATTCTGGTTTGCTTTGATCAAGATTATCGCCATTATTGTTTTGATTGGTGTGGGTCTGTGGATGATCTTTACTGGCTTCACGAATGATGCAGGTACGGTCGCTTCATTTGCTCATATCTGGGATCATGGCGGTTTATTCCCGACAGGAACTATGGGTTTCCTGGCTGGTTTCCAGATTGCGATTTTCGCCTTTGTAGGTGTAGAGCTGGTTGGTACTACGGCTGCTGAAACCAAAGATCCAGAGCGTAACTTGCCGAAAGCGGTGAACTCGATTCCGATCCGTATTATTATTTTCTATGTGCTGGCTCTGATCATTGTGATGTCAGTAACACCATGGGATCAGATCAATCCAAATGTTTCTCCGTTTGTGAATCTGTTCAGTCAGGCAGGTATTGCGGCGGCTGCAATCATCATGAACCTGGTAGTGCTGTCATCAGTAATGTCATCGATGAATAGTGGAGTGTTCTCAACCAGCCGTATGTTGTTCGGTTTATCTCGTGAAGAACAGGCACCGAAAGCCTTTGGTCGTTTGAATTCGCGCGCCGTTCCAGCGAATGCTTTGTATTTCTCTGCGATCTGTTTATTGCTCGGTGCAGCATTACAGTACTTCGTGCCGAATACGGTTGAAGCATTTACTTTGGCAACAACTTTGTCGACTATTCTGTTTATCTGTGTATGGCTGATCATTATCTGGAGCTACATGATCTATTACCGTACCCGTCCGGAATTGCATGCTAAATCCATATTCAAGTTGCCTGGTGGGTTGGTGACTTGCTGGATCGTGATTATTTTCTTTGTCGGCATGATTGGTGTGTTGTCGCTGGAAGATGATACCCGTCGTGCCTTGATGGTCAGCCCGGTGTGGTTCATTTTGCTGATTATTGGATATTTAGGCTTCTATAAACAGAAACATAAATAATCCATATCAATAAAAACGTCAGCGATCTGCTGGCGTTTTTTTATGTCTGAATATACTCTCTAGCGTTTAGCGCTTTGGTCATACGGATGATCGCGTTATACTTCATCGAAAATACTCATATAGGTGGTCAGATGCGTCAGGTCATTTGCTACATCAGTTTAATTACAGTCGGTTTTGCCTTGGTCGGTTGTGGTCAGTCGGGAGCTTTACATCTTCCAAATGATCCAAACTACGATAAACGTGCCAAGTATTTACTCTATAAAAATACTGAATCTGCACCGCAAGTATCAGATGAACAACAGGATGCGCCGGTCAAGCAGCAATTTGAAGCGCCCGCTGAATCCGATTCAACACCATCTCCTTAAGACTTTCAGAGAAAGGATACATTCATGAGTTTCACCCGCATTAATGGGGTATTGCATGCTGAGCAATGTTCACTGCAACAGCTCGCAGAGCAATTTGGCACACCACTTTATGTTTATTCAAAAGCAACTTTTGAAAAGCATTATCTGGATATGGACCGTGCTTTTAGCTTTATCGATCATCAAATCTGTTTTGCGGTAAAGTCAAACTCTAATCTTGCGGTATTGAATGTATTGGCCAAGCAGGGTGCTGGTTTCGATATCGTGACTGGTGGTGAACTGGCTCGTGTCTTGAAAGCCGGTGGTGAGCCTTCAAAAATCGTATTCTCAGGTCTGGGTAAATCTGAAGCAGATATCAAGAAAGCACTGGAAGTCGGCATTGCCTGCTTTAATGTGGAATCTTATGCCGAGCTGGATCGTATTCAGAAAGTAGCGGCCGAACTTAATGTTAAAGCGCCGATTTCTCTACGTGTGAATCCGGACGTGGATGCTAAAACTCATCCTTACATTTCCACTGGTTTAAAAGAAAACAAATTCGGTATTCCATCAGACAGCGTATTTGAAACTTATCAATATGCAGCGTCATTGCCAAATCTTGAAGTGGTCGGGATTGACTGTCATATCGGTTCGCAGTTGACTGAAACTCAGCCTTTTGTTGATGCGCTGGATCGTGTCATTGTTATGATCGACAAGCTGAAAGACATGGGCATCAACTTGAAACACATCGATATCGGTGGTGGTCTAGGTGTGACGTATAAAGATGAAACACCGCCATCGGTTGAAGAATATGCCAATGCCATGCGTCCGGCTTTAGAAAAACTGGGCCTGAAAGTTTATATGGAGCCGGGTCGTAGTATCTCTGCCAATGCAGGTGTTTTACTGACCAAAGTGGATCTGCTGAAACCAACCAATCACCGTAACTTTGCCATCATTGATGCCGCGATGAATGACCTGATTCGTCCAGCTTTATATGAAGCATGGATGGATATTCAATCCGTGACACCGCGTACAGATATGGAAACAAAAGAATGGGATGTGGTGGGCGCAATCTGTGAAACTGGCGATTTTCTGGGTAAGGAACGTGAGCTTGCCATTAAAGAAAATGATGTGCTGGCAGTACTGGGTGCTGGTGCATATGGTTTTGTAATGAGTTCGAACTATAACAGCCGTGGCCGTGCTGCTGAAGTGATGGTGGATGGTGATCAGGCTCATCTGATTCGTGAGCGTGAAATGGTTGAATCACTTTGGGAACGTGAGCGTTTATTGCCTTAAGGAGACTGAGTAATGTTGCTTGAATTTACCAAGATGCATGGCCTGGGCAATGATTTTATGGTGGTAGACCTGATTAGCCAGCGTGCTTATCTGGATACCCTCACTATTCAGCGCCTGGCAAATCGTAACTTCGGTGTGGGTTTTGACCAGCTCTTGATTGTTGAGCCGCCTGATATTCCAAGTGCAGATTTTAAATACCGTATTTTTAATGCAGATGGTTCTGAGGTTGAGCAGTGCGGCAATGGTGTACGCTGTTTTGCCCGTTTCGTGCATGAACGTCAATTGACGACTAAAACCAAAATCAAGGTACAGACCAAAGCTGGAATTGTAGAGCCTGAACTTGGTGCCAACGGCTGGGTGCGAGTCAATATGGGTTATCCAAAATTCCTGCCTCAGGAAATTCCATTTGTGGCAGAAGAACCGGAAAATCTGTATGACATCGATCTGGCGGGTGGTGAGAAACTGACGATTGATGTGGTGAATATGGGTAATCCACATGCAGTGACAATTGTTCCGGATGTGTTAACTGCTGATGTGGCTAAAATTGGTCCACAGGTGGAATCTCATGTGCGTTTCCCGGCACGCGTTAATGCTGGATTTATGCAGATCATTGATGAAAAGCATGCTCGTTTACGTGTTTATGAGCGTGGTGTAGGCGAAACACTGGCTTGTGGTACAGGTGCCTGTGCTGCAGCAGTGTCTGGTATGCGCCGTGGTTTGTTATCTAGCAAGGTCGAAATTGAACTTGCGGGTGGTAAATTGCAGATTGAATGGAAAGAAGGTGATGTAGTCTGGATGACAGGTCCAACCGCCAATGTTTATGAAGGTCGACTGGACTTGCGCTACTTCCAGGGTTAATCCCAACATTTATTTCTCTAAAAAGCACCGCACATATTACGGTGCTTTTTTTATGATAGGATAAATTCCATATTTAATTAATATCACAACAGCCTTATGAATCAGCTTGTGTTTTTACCGGGTGCATCAGGCAGCCAAGGCTTTTGGCAGCCGTTATTGACTCATTTAAAAACAGATCAATCTACAAAAATATTGGCATATCCGGGCTTTGATGGGGTAGAACCAAACTCAACTATTCAAAATCTTCATGATCTGCAGGAATTCATCACAGAGCAGATTGAAGATGATTCAATTCTGGTTGCCCAGTCCATGGGGGGAATTCTTGCAGTTGGGCTTGCCCTCGAACATCCACAGAAAGTCAAAGGACTGGTTTTATTGGCAACTTCTGGTGGTCTGGATCTATCACAGTTCGGTTGTGCTGACTGGCGGATAGATTATCGCGAGCAGTTTAAAGATGTTCCTGATTGGTTTTTACAAGATCAAACCGTATTTAGCCTGAAACAGTTAAGCAATCTTGAGATTCCTGTTCTACTGATCTGGGGTGACCAAGACGCTTTAAGTACCGTTCAGGTGGGGCAATGCTTAAAGCAAAATTTGAAACATGCAAACCTGCATGTAATTCAAAGCGGAGATCATTTCCTTGCGGCGACTCATCCAGTACAGACCGCAGAACTGATTGAAGCTTGGCTGGAGTCAATTGAATGGAGCAAGTAAAGCTTTCTGCAAAAGACTTGCTCGGAATCTGGCTCAAAGAACGTGAGATCCAGAACCAGTCTAAACATACCTTGCAGGCCTATGAACGTGATGTGGCTGATTTTCTGGAGTTCTGCGCAGTACAACGACTGGCACTCAATGATGTGGAAGCCACAGATTTACGTCAATTTCTGGCTGAAAAAGTCGAGCAGCACGGATTAAGTTCAAGTAGCTTGCAACGGATGCTTTCTTCGATTCGCCAGTTCATGAAATGGGCAGAGCAGGCGCAGTATCTGGCATTTAATCCGGCTGATGATTTTCAGTTGAAACGTCAGTCACGTCCTTTGCCGGGTATGGTGGATATTGAAACTGTGAACCAAATTCTGGATCAGCCTGCTCCAGAATCTGAAGTACAGCAGCAAATGTGGTTGAGAGACAAGGCAATTCTGGAATTACTCTATTCCAGTGGTTTGCGACTGGCAGAAATTCAGAGCTTAAGAATCAAGGATGTTGATTTTAATCGTCAGTTGCTGCGGATTACCGGTAAAGGAAATAAAACCCGGGTGGTGCCTTTTGGTTCAAAAGCCAAAGACAGTCTGATGGAATGGCTAAAAGTTTATCCGCTCTGGAATGGTGATTTTGTACCTGACGCGAATGTATTTATCACCCAAAAAGGCAATCCGCTCGGTGCACGGCAAATTGAAAACCGGGTCAAGTTTCAGGCACAGCGTGCAGGGGTTAATGTTGACCTGCATCCGCATTTATTGCGGCATTGTTTTGCCAGTCATATGCTGTCGAATAGCGGTGACCTTCGTGCTGTTCAGGAAATGTTGGGGCATAGTAATTTGAGTACCACACAAATTTATACTCATATTGATTTTGATCGACTTGCGCAAATTTACGATCAGGCGCATCCGCGGGCACAGCATAAAGAATAGGAAAAATTTAAAGTTTTCTTCCGCTTGTCGGATGATTAGGATTCATGGCATAAAACTTTCATGTATCATGCTCAAAATATGACTTGAACAAGCTGTTAGAAAGATATTTCACTATTGTCTTATTTTTCAAATGGCTGTTTTCGGATATAAGTATAAATAGTAATCAATTTTTAAAAGAAAATCAGCGATCTCGATACTGGAATTTTTATGGACACAGCAATTATCCCGGATATACAACAAAAGTATGAGCAGTTAAGCCTAGCTCAAAAAGACATGTTCGCGGGTTATGGTTTACGCCAAATCAAACATTTTGTTGAGATTAGCTTGCCCACTATTGAAGCCGTTCTCCCTGAAGGCGCAATCGTGCAGGGGATTAATGCAGAAGGAAAGATGCAGGCTTATAATCCTGATACAGACCAGTATTATCTATGGATTTCTGATCTGCAATGGCAGACTACGCAGCGAGCCAGTAAAGCTGTTGACCTGAAAGAAGATGCGCTCGAAATCTGGAATATTTTTGATCTAAAGTCTTATGAACTGATTGAACTGAGTCATGTGCATCGTGACTTTCTGCAAGTTTAACGAACATGGAGGATGACTACGGTCATCCTTTTTTATTGCTAAAATACTTTACAAGTCATTCAGCGGTAACTGAAAACTTTGCTTGATGATCTGGCTGGGTAAATCAGTTTTGACACTGGTAATGCCATTTTTCTTGGTTAGATGGGTAGACTGGAATTTACGGTAACTTTCCAGATCAGGCACCACAACTTTTAACATCGCATCACATTCACCCAGAATGATATAGCACTCCATCACTTGAGGCAGTTCTTTCATCGCCTCGATAAAAGTATCAATGGTTTCTGCATCCTGACCGACCAGCCAGATCCGTGAAAATAGAATCAGTTGAAAACCGATTTTTTGTGAATCGACAATGGTGGTGTAATTCTGGATTACGCCCGCATCTTCAAGCAATTTTACCCGACGCAGACAGGAAGAAGGGGATAGTCCAATTTCCCGCGCCAGATCGTTATTCTGAATACGGCCATTGGCTTGCAAGTGATGAATGATATTTTTATCAATTCGATCAAGTTTTACTCGCACAGATTTGGAAGATGTTTTCATAAATTAGAATATAATTCGAAAAATAATACTTATTATAAAATAAATTGAAAGCCTATTTTGTAAAAATTCGCAGATACTAATTTCACTTTCCGAAGATTTAAAGGAAAAGGAAATGTCTGTATTTGCACTTTTTGCACTAACCGTGCTTCCCCTGATTTTTACACCTGGACCAGATATGCTGTTTATCCTGTCTCAAGTGATGGGTAAAGATGCAAAAGCAGGCATGATGGCAACTATCGGGATTTGTACAGGCTATCTGGTACATTCCATTTTGGTAGCAATAGGAATCGCAGCGATTATCGTGTCTTTTCCGGTATTGTTTGAGGCGATTCGCTGGTTGGGTATTGCTTATTTGCTCTATCTGGCTTGTAGCCTGTTGAAATCAGTATTTAGCAAAAATTCAATGAAAATTGAGAAAAAGACCAGTGCTAATCCAGTGAAAAAAGGCTTCTTTACGGCCTTACTCAATCCTAAAGGCATGCTGATCTATTTTGCGATCTTGCCGCAGTTTATCGATAAAAGCGGAAATACTGTAAGCCAAGGCTTAATTCTCTCTTTTATTTTTATCGGTATGATTTTCATTGTTTATTGTGCTCTCAGCATTCTGTTCAGCAGAATTACCCGCAATACACAAATTGATGAGCGTAAACAGAAATGGGTTGATGGCACCTCAGGCGGTTTACTTGCCCTTGCTGCAAGCTGGTTAATTATTAATTAAGCAATTGCGTATTTTAAAAAAGCATACTGCTCCCAGTATGCTTTTTTTATATTTATAGATTGATCACAACCCGATTTTTATACCTACCCAACAAAATAAAGCGGAGTAAATTGAGCAGATATACAGAATAAATCCTGATTAATTTCGCTTTATGTCTAAACTGACCAAAGCGGTCATTTTTAAATATAAGTCATTTTCCACAAATCTTAGGACGGATTTGTGCATTTAATAAGCAAAAATCAAAAGTTCTGATGTGTTTCATCAAATAAAACATAATAAAAATCAAAGGTTAAATTTTATTAAATATTGATAAAATTCATTGTAATAAATCGATACGGATTAATTGTGAACGCATCGTTCAAGGAAAATTACGCATTTTTACAGCTCTTTGCTGAATTGTGACTTGACCGAAATGCCGTGCACATTGCAAGATAGGGCACCTAAAAAAATTTAAGTGAAGAGTTATTATAACTTTTCTCAACATTTACATTTGCTAAAACAGCCGAGGATTACATGAAGGCTCTTGTTGCTGTAAAACGTGTGGTTGATGCCAACGTTAAGGTTCGCGTTAAGCCGGACAACAGTGGTGTTGACTTAACAAACGTTAAAATGTCAATTAACCCATTCTGTGAAATCGCGGTGGAAGAAGCGGTTCGTTTAAAAGAAAAAGGAACTGTTTCAGAAATCGTTGTTGTTTCTATTGGTCCTAAAGAAGCTCAAGAACAAATCCGTTCTGCAATGGCGCTTGGTGCTGACCGCGGTATTCTGATCGAAGCTGATGACAGCCAACTAGGTGCGCTAGAAGTTGCTAAAATTCTAAAAGGCGTTGTTGAAGCTGAACAACCACAATTGATCCTTCTTGGTAAACAAGCAATTGATGACGACTCTAACCAGGTTGGTCAGATGCTTGGTGCACTTTTAGGTGCAGGTCAAGGTACATTCGCTTCAGAAGTTAAAGTTGAAGGCGACAAAGTACAAGTGACTCGTGAAATCGACGGTGGTCTACAAACTGTTGAATTATCACTTCCAGCGATCGTAACTACTGATTTACGTTTAAACGAGCCACGTTATGCAGCTCTTCCAAACATCATGAAAGCGCGTAAAAAACCGCTTGATACCAAGTCACCTGCAGATTTCGGTGTAACTACTACAACTAAACTGAAAACAGTCAAAGTTGAATCTCCTGCAGAGCGTAAAGCTGGCGTACAAGTGAAGTCTGTAGACGAACTTGTAGAAAAATTGAAAAACGAAGCGAAAGTGATCTAATACAGAAGGATAAAAATCATGAGTATTTTAGTAATCGCTGAGCACGACAACAAAGCACTTAACGCTGCTACTTTAAACGTTGTTGCTGCGGCGCAAAAAATCGGTGGTGATATCACTGTATTGGTTGCTGGTTCTGGCGCTCAAGCAGTTGCTGATCAGGCAGCTAAAGTTGCGGGTGTAAGCAAAGTTTTACTTGCTGATGACGCTGCTTATGCAAACCAACTGGCTGAAAACGTAGCAAAACTGGTTGCAGAATTAGGTAAAGGCTATAGCCATATCCTTGCTGCTTCTACTACAACTGGCAAAAACATTCTGCCACGCGCTGCTGCACTTCTTGATGTCAGCATGATCACAGACATCATCGCTGTTGATTCTGCAAATACATTCAAGCGTCCGATCTATGCAGGTAACGCGATTGCAACTGTTGAGTCTTCTGAATCAGTAATCGTTGCAACTGTTCGTGGTACTGCATTTGATGCGGTTGCTGCTGAAGGTGGTTCTGCTGCGGTTGAAGCTGCTGCTTCTACTGGTGATGCTGGTATTTCTAAGTTCATTAATGAAGAAATCGTTAAATCTGAACGTCCTGAATTGACAGCTGCTCGTATCGTCGTTTCTGGTGGTCGTGGTGTAGGTTCTGGTGAGAACTACCACAAAATCCTTGATCCACTAGCTGACAAACTTGGCGCTGCTCAAGGTGCTTCACGTGCTGCAGTTGATGCTGGTTTCGTTCCTAACGATATGCAGGTTGGTCAAACTGGTAAGATCGTTGCACCTGACCTGTACATCGCTGTAGGTATCTCTGGTGCGATCCAGCACTTGGCAGGTATGAAAGAATCTAAAGTGATCGTTGCGATCAACAAAGATGAAGAAGCTCCAATTAATGCAGTAGCAGACTACTGGTTAGTAGGTGACCTGAACACTGTAATTCCTGAATTGGTTTCTAAAATCTAATTTCTGAATCAGTTTCAAAAAAACGCTCCTTTAGGAGCGTTTTTCTTTTTTTTAATCTAAATAATTAATCTAACTAACAAGTCGTCCATTTCTGACTTGAAATTTTGGCTATTGTATATTTTGTGTTAATATTAAACTTTTATTAAGCTTGCCATTTGGCGGAGTGTCCGTGAAATTTGATTTTCAGTTACCAGTTAGTATTTTGGTAATGATGATCTGCTGTTTGATTTTCCCTTTTCTCCCGAGCCTGCACCTTCCTTTGTTAGGCGGTATGACGGTTACAGCAGTTGAGTCAATTCAAGCATTAATGTTGTTTGGTTTTGCCGTATTTAGTTTTTTCTATATCCGTCCATTTGAATTAAGTAAAGGTCAAAAACAATTTTGGCTCTGGTCAGTTGCATGGTGGATTATGCTGTTTGGTAGAAGTACCAGCTGGGGACGTGACTATTTCCCGGAAGTGCCAAAAATCTATTTCCGTGGTATTTCGGTTCTTGTGATTGCACCCGTGGTGTTTATGCTGTTTTTAGCACCTTTGCGTCAAGAAATTGCTTATAAGTTTAAGCATGTATCACTTCCAATTTGGGCACTCATATTAGCTTTCATTGGCTTGCTGATGTCTGATGGCATTGAACATAATCGGTTTTTTATTCATTTTATTTTTACAGATTTTATCTATAAAGATTTGATGGAAGAACTATACGAATTTCCGCTTATTATCGGCTTATTCCTGGTCGCTTATCCATTAATGAAGCAAGATTGTGCTGTGACAAAATCAACTAGTCAGGTCATAGCTGAAGATGATTTGTCCGATATAGATTCTAAACTTCATATTTAAGTGACTTGCTTTTTTAAAGAAAAAAATGAACCTCTGCAAGCAGAGGTTTTTTAATATCAAAATATTGTGAAGTGATTAAAATTTCTACTAAAAATCCTGTGGATAGTTGGGGCTGAAACAGGTAAATTTAGCCTAGATTATGCTATACTGTACGACTAAATTTTAATATTGGTTCAGCTTTTTTTTGAGCCGATTTATAGCTGGATTTACGACATATAAATGCAAGCCAAATCTGGCTTGTAGAATAAGGAGTATGCATGAGCGTATCGGAAATTAGACCGATTGCCATTGAGGATGAACTCAAGCACTCGTATTTAGACTATGCAATGAGCGTGATTGTTTCACGTGCCTTGCCGGATGTACGAGATGGTCTAAAACCTGTTCATCGTCGTGTGCTTTTCGCAATGCACGAATTGGGCAATGACTACAACAAAGCTTACAAGAAGTCTGCCCGTGTTGTAGGTGATGTCATCGGTAAATATCACCCACATGGTGATTCTGCTGTTTATGAAACCATTGTCCGTATGGCTCAGGACTTTAGTCTGCGCTACCAATTGGTTGATGGTCAAGGGAACTTTGGTTCGATCGATGGCGATAGCGCTGCGGCAATGCGTTATACCGAAGTTCGTATGCGTAAGCTGACCCATGAATTATTGGCTGATCTGGAAAAAGATACAGTTGACTGGGAAGATAACTACGACGGTTCTGAGCGTATTCCGCAAGTCATGCCAACCCGTATTCCGAACCTGCTGGTGAATGGTGCGGCTGGTATTGCAGTCGGTATGGCGACCAATATGGCGCCACACAACATGACTGAAGTAGTGAATGCATGTCTGGCTTATGCAGATAATCCGAATATCAGCATCGAAGGTTTGATGGAATATATTTCCGGTCCAGACTTCCCGACAGGTGGTATTATCTACGGTAAATCAGGTATCGTGGATGCTTACCGTACCGGTAAAGGCCGTTTGCATATTCGTGGTAAATATCACTTTGAAGAAGATGCTAAATCTGGCCGTACTACGATTGTCTTCACTGAAATTCCTTATCAGGTCAACAAAGCGAAAACGATTGAACGTATCGCCGAGCTGGTTAAAGAGAAAAAACTTGAAGGTATTTCTGAACTCCGTGATGAATCGGACAAGGAAGGGATGCGTATTGCGATTGACCTGAAGCGTGGTGAAAATGCTGAAGTCATCGTCAATAATTTGTTCCAGAATACACAGTTAGAAAATTCTTTCAGCATCAATATGGTTTGCCTGGACAACGGCCAGCCGAAGTTGATGAACCTGAAAGACATCATTGCGGCGTTCATTCGTCACCGTCAGGAAGTCGTGACACGTCGTACCATGTACGAACTGCGCAAAGCACGTGAACGTGGTCATATTTTAGAAGGTTTAACCGTTGCTCTGGCAAATATTGATGCCATCATCGAAACCATCAAAACTTCTGCCAACCCGGCTGAAGCGCGTGAGCGTTTACAAGCAGGTGAGTGGGCAGCAGGCGGTGTGGCAGCCTTGCTCGAAAAAGCAGGTGCTGTTTCTGTACGTCCTGACGAAATTGAAGGTGAAGATCCAAATCGTCCATTTGGTATTGATGGCGATGTGTATCGTTTATCTCCGACTCAAGTCAACGCGATCATGGAACTGCGTTTGCACCGCTTGACCGGTCTTGAGCAGGATAAACTGCAAGCTGAATACTCTGAAATCTTGGGTCAAATTGCTGAATACACAGCCATTTTAAATGACTTCAACTTATTGATGAACGTCATTAAAGAAGAGCTGGCATTGATTCTTCAGCAATATGGCGATGCACGTAAAACAGATATCGTTGAGTCTCGTATCGACTTCTCTCGTGAAGATCTGATTCCTGAAGAGCAAATGGTTCTGACCGTTTCAAAAACAGGTTATGCGAAAACTCAACCATTGTCTGACTATGCGGCTCAGCGTCGTGGTGGTCGTGGTAAGTCTGCAACCAGCATGAAAGAAGATGATTACATTCAGCATATGGTAGTGACGTCGAACCATGCCACTGTGCTTTGCTTTACCAATGTCGGTAAGGTTTACCGTCTGAAAGTTTATGAAGTACCACAAGCTTCGCGTGGTGCCAAAGGTCGCCCAATGGTGAACTTGTTGCCACTGGATGACAATGAAACCATTACTGCAATCTTGCCAGTAATTGATGCACCGAAGAAATTCAAAGAACGTCTGGCTGACTTCAAAGCATTTGTAAAAACCAATGCTGCACAGCTGCAGACTAACGAAATAATCAATAGCCACTTTGCTGCACTAGAAGCTGCACTTGCTGAATCGGAAGATGGTGCAGATGATATTTCTGATGCACTGCGTGTTCAGTTGAAAGAACTCGGCTTAGCACTTTCTACGACTGATCTTGATGATGACATCATCAATGACTTTGCTCAGCAGGCTGAAGCCGTTCGTAAAAACTTCTATGTGTTTATGGCGACTGAGTACGGTACGATTAAACGTGTAGAACTGGAACAGTTCTCAAATGTTCGTTCAAACGGTTTACGTGCGATTGAACTGAATGGCGATGACACCTTAATAGGTGTTGCGATTACTGACGGTGAACAGCAAATCATGTTGTTCTCGAACGAAGGTAAAGCTATTCGCTTCGCAGAAACAGACGTACGTTCAATGGGTCGTTCAGCTAAAGGTGTACGCGGTATGCGCGTAACGATTGGTGCTTCTCAAGTTGAAGATGCAGAAGATGTAGATGTTGAATCTGATGATGAAGATGCAACTGAAGCTAACTTCATTAGCCGTATCGTATCTCTAGTGGTTGTACCTGAAACCGGTGAAGTGCTGTGTGCTTCTGCAAATGGTTATGGTAAACGTACCCCGGTAGATGACTTCCCGACCAAGAAACGTGGCGGTAAGGGCGTAATTGCGATTAAGACCTCAGAACGTAACGGTGAGCTGGTCGGTGCGGTTGCGATTGACGCATCTAAAGAACTGATGTTGATTTCTGATGGCGGTACACTGGTTCGTACCCGTGCTTCTGAAGTGGCACAGACTGGTCGTAATGCACAAGGTGTTCGTCTGATCCGTCTGGCTGAAGATGAAAAACTGGTCGGTGTGGAAGCGATTGAAGCAGTTGAAGATGAGTTGGAAATATTGGAAGATATTGAAAATACTGAATCTGCAGCTGATGATGTAACTGATGTACAAGCAGCTGAAAAAGATGATGACAATACAGTAGAGGAATAAGTTCTGCTACTGATGAAAAAGGGCGCTTCGGCGTCCTTTTTTACACATCGGCTAAATGAGAGATAAATAATGAAAACCAGATTGATGCTTTTGACCGCAGCTATTGCACTTAGTGGCTGTAATAATGCAATGGACAGTATGCCCGATCCAAGCTCTGAGCAGGAAAAGGCTGCGCAAGTAGCTTATGAAGATTTGCGTGATGGAAAATATGACGAGTTTTTAGCTCAGCTTGAGCCGAAGTTGCAGGCAGAGTTTCAAAACAATGAAAAAATCATGAAGCGTTTTTCACGTTCAATTCCGCAAGGTGAATATAAGTCCAAGACTATCATGAGAAAGAACTTCGAGGAAAATAACGGCAAACCAAGTGAATACAAGGTCAGCTATGAAATTGCCTATCCAAAAAATCTGGTTCAGTATGATGTGAGTTTTGACCAGCCGAATGGCAGTACTCAAATCCGCAACTTTAATATTCAGGTATTTGGTGAATAATTTTCAATGTGAATAGACTGAATAAATCCATATCTAAGAACGTGGGCGTAGCCGATAATAGCCTAAGCTTATACAGATGATGCCGATCACCAATAGATAAGCAAGCTTTCCTAGAATCATATAAGTGGGCACGCCCATCTGATTGAGCTGAATAAACATCTGCACGATTTGGGTCGAAGGTAAAGCTTGCCCAATAAGTTGGACCCAGACTGGCATGGCAGCATGTGGCCAGGCGACTCCTGAAAGCATAAAGAGAGGAATCGAAGTAAAAACAATGATATGACCGGCGCGTTCTGGCATATCCAGAAAGCTCGCGAACAGCACTGTGATACCGATCATGCAGAATACAAAGACAGGTACAGCAAGCAGCATGCCCCAAAAATTTCCACCACGGGGATAATCAAAATACGAGAAAGTAAAACCAAACAGGTAATAACAACCTAAACATCCAATGGTCAGAATCGCCAAACTGATGCCACTTAAGGTGGTCAGATTAATCACCTGTCTACTTTCTCGATACAACGCAATTAACATACTCAGGCCTAGAAAAATAGTCTGATGAATAATCAATGGCGCAACAGCCGGAAACACATAGCTGCCATAGCCAGAAAGCGTATTAAATAATGGAATCTGGTGAATGGATAGGGCAGGAGAGAAGTGTGAAATCTCGCTAAAGCGTTCAGCATATTCACTTAAGGTATTTTCTACTGAAGAGACCAAGCCTAAACCAATCTGTTTGGTAATTAAAAAGTTAGCAGCACTTAAGTACAGCCCAATCCCGCCATTTTCACCATGCCGGATAGATTGAGAAAGATTATCTGGTAATAATAAAATCCCGTCAGCTTTTTGAGTTTCCACCCAGTATTTGGCTTCAGCAAAATTTCCAGTCACCGCCTTGATTTGTACATTGGGGCTTTGGCTGACATGACTGATAATGGTATTGGTTAAAGCACTTTGCTCTTCGTCGACAATAATAATCGGCAAGGCTTCTGCCTGTTCAGCTTTATACGCCGTTGGATAAAAAAAGCTGTAAAACAGAACCGATAAAATTAGGGTGGTAAAAATACTGGTATTGCTAATAATGTCTTTAAAAGTTTGGCAATAAGCTTTCCAGAGTGATTTCATGGTAACACTCCTTTGGCTGTTTTTTTGAGAAAGACATAGGCCAGCACAGCATAAAGCACGACATAAATGACGAGCACGAACATCGGTTGCAGTGAAAGAGAGAGCGGACTGCCAATCACCCATTGCTCCGTCTGTAATTTGGCATAGGGTGTATAGGGAATAATATTGGCCCAGAACTGGGTGAATAGTGGGGCATTATTAAGGGGCAAAGTCACCCCAGCAAAACTGAGCGATGAACCACCATAAACTGCTAGTAGACCAAAAGATTTGGTCAGGTCCTGAGTGGCCAGAACCACCGCACTACTGATAAAGGCATAGGCACTATAGAACAGTATTTGCGCCAGAAGAATTGGCCATAATGACCCGGCAATAAACCAGCCGCGAATTTCGACCAGCCAAAACATCCAAGCCCAGGTCCAGCAACAAAATATTGCTACATAAACCAGATTTTTAGACAGCAGTGCCGACCACAAGTTTTGTTGGGCAATCCAATGACTAACAGTATGTCGTTTAATTTCCTGACCCACAGCAAAAGCCACACAGCAACATAACAGCAAGTGCAAAATTGCCGGCACCATGTAAGGTTCCAGATAAAATTCATAATTCAGCTGCGGATTATACAGTGGGGAAATTTTAATATTCGGTGTAGGTGCTTCCAGATAGGGGAGCGTGTTGCCCAGATACTGCTTGCCGGTAAATTCAGCCAGAGCCTGCAAGGTGCTAAGTAGCATAGCCGAAGAAATGGTATTCCCGATACTAAAATAACTCTGATTAAAAGCAATACTAATTTCAGCATCCTGAGCTTTGACCAGTCGTTGCTCGGCTCCGGCAGGAATATGAATATAGCCCCAGATTTTATTTTCGTTTAATAGCTTTTCGATTTCGACCGTTTGATCAGAAATGGTATGCACTTGTAGGGTATGATTCAAAGATAAATGATCATAAATCTTGCTGCTCAGGCTACTTTGATCCTGATCAATAATGGCGACTGGTAGATGATCCGGTTTGCCTTTGGCAAACATGCTGCCAAGTAAAATCAGAATACAGGCTGGGGCGAGCAGAACCAGAGTCAGATCACATTTCTCTCTGCATAAATAGCGTATTTCACGCTGAATACCCGCCCAGAATCCAGAAGCCATTTATTTTGGCTCTTTCAATTTAAACAGCACGCTCATGCCGACTTTTAACTCAGGCACTTCAGTGACTGGCACAAGATGAACTTTAAAACTGCGGACATCATAACCACCGGTTTGGCGCGTGGTTTTAATGGTGGCAAATTCACCTTCAGCACTAATATTTTTTACTTTAAAAGTAGCTGATTGATTCAGTGCCGGAATAAACCCTTCAAGCTGTTGCTGTTTACCTAAAGCGGCATATTGGTCTTCACGAATATTCAGGCTAATCCAGCGTTCTGCCGAGATCAGGCTGACCACTGGCACTGCGGTTGCCACCAGCTCAGTGGCATTTCCATAGGTTTTGGAGACGGTACCATCAATCGGTGCCAATAATTCAGTTTCTGCTTCTAGTGCATTGGCTTCGGCGACTGCTGCACGGGCTATATCGACCTGAGCATCTGCAGAACTTTTCTGTTCTGGTGTACTGCCGCGTTTAGCCCGGGCATATTGCTGATAAGCGGCTTCGGTCATTTGGGATGCAGATTGTGAAGCTGCAAACAGTTCATCTCGGCGCTGGCGGGAAATGACACCCTCCTTAAACAGGTTAGCTCCACGTTGATAGGAAGTTTTAGCGAGTTGCTCCTGTGCTTTTAGTGACTGCCAGTTGGCATACAGAGAAGCGATATTTTCTTCCTGAGAACCACGTTCTGCGGTGGACTGAAGTGCTAATGCAGACTGTAAAGTGGCTAAAGCCTGCTGCTTTTTCGCCTCAATTTCAGGACTATGCAATTTTACCAGCGCCTGACCTTTCTTGACGTTATCGCCTTCCTGCACATAAATCTTTTCAATCCGGCTTGGAACTTTAGTGGCCACTTGAACGGTTTCTGCCTCAACCCGGCCTTGTAGCTCGATTTCTGTGGTTTGATAGGTTTTCCATAGACCAAACCCAATCAAAGCAAGAATCACTGGAATTAAAGCTAAAAGCAGATATTTTTTGCGCGATTTTTTTTCTGTGCTTTCAGGATTATCTGGCTCTGATTCACTGTAATTGATTTCTGAAGCCGGTTCATCAACAGGATGTTCTGGCTTTTGCTCATCTGTCATGTCTGGCTCCATTAACGAATATAGTGGGTATTGGCATGTTGCATGTAATTTGGAAATTCAACAATTGAGCCATGGCTCTGTAATAAGGTCGCAAGAGACATCACATATTTAAAAGCATTTAATGCCATTTCTGCTTTTAAACTGCTGAGCATGTTTTGGGCATCGATGACCTGAGTGGCTGTCCCGACATCTTCCTTAAAGGATAACTCCTGAATACGCAGATTTTCCTGAGCTGCTTTCAGATTCTGCTGAAGTAGAGCATCACTTTGCTGGGCGCTGACTGCTTCACTAAATGATTTATAAATCAGGTTTTCAATCTCCTGTTGGGTACGCGCCGTCATGAGTTCAGCGGCATAGCGTTTCAGCTCAGCAGCCTGAATATTTTTATTTTTATCAATGCCTGAGAACAGGTTATAACGTGCAGCTACACCCACAATCCAGTTTTGATGTTGATCCAGGCTATATTCACCAAACGCAAAAACATTTGGCTTTTTAGCGGCCTGCTGGGCTTTGACATTGGCTTTGGCCAGCTCGGTATCCATCTGCATTTTTTTGATCAGAGGAGAGTTCTGACTAAAACTGCTGAGCAGAATATTCACATTTTGGGGTTCAGCACGATTCACAAATAAAGGTGTGCTTAGCTCGGTGATATTGCTATCCAGCAACAGATTATTTAGCTGAAATAGGGCAGCATTCAGATTGGCTTGGGCATTTTGTTGTGCGCGTTCAGCATTGTTGCGTGCCACTTCGAACTGCATGCGTTGCCCTTTACTGATAAAACCCTGCTGTTCCAGCTTCAGAGCATTACGATAATGTTGTTGCATGGCATTTGAATTAAAGAGTGCTGCATCCAGTAACTGTTTTTGTAGTTGAACATTAAAGTAAGACTGAATCAGTTCAAAACGCTGCGTGTCCTGTTGCTGCTGATTGCTAAGTTCGCTACGTCCTGACTGAATATTGGCAATTTCTTTGGCGCTACGGGTGAGGCCTCCGGTATATAGTGGCATCATCATGGAAACAGTGGGACGAATCACCTGATCTTCAAGGACGACATTAGACGTATCCGGAATCAGACCAACTCCGCTATGAATAGTATTGTTAAGTCCTTCACGCAGTGGATCAGTAATACCTGCAGGTAGATCCACACTATTACTGGCTTCCCACTCATTAAGCCGGCCATTCACGCCTTGAGAGAGTGAATTTTCCAGATTATTTTTAAACTGCTTTAATGGAATATCGACTTCACTATGAAAGGCATAGGCACGAACATTCAGGTCAACACGAGGTAGGCCAATACCTTTGACAGCTTCTGCTTCAAGTTTTGACGCTTGCTCCAGACTTTGAAAAGCCTGGCTACTATAGGAACGTTGCAACAATTGTTGTTCTGCATCCTTAAAGCTGATGCTTTGTGCATAAGCAAAACTGCCATACATCATAGATGCAAGCACAGTCAGACCCCAGCAGACACATTGTTTATTTTTCTTCATATTCATAAAGTGGTAATGTAAAAGTCACATTAATTCAGTCTAAGCTGCATTATAAATCAAGTGCTTGCAGTGCAGGAATGGGTTAAGTTGTAGTATTGTTGTAATTTGAAACAATTCACTTCTCAAGTTTCAAGCTGATAGTTCTATGTCACTCTAAAACTTGAGCCGAGTTTAAATTCATTTTTCAATTATTTTATATTAGCGGCCGATTCAACATCTTCTAAGCATTGGATGAGATTGAATATTTTTAGCTGTACAATTTCTCATAAATGAAATCACCGAGTTAGAACAAAAAAATCAAAGATATTCAAATTATCCCTCGAATCTAGATTGGTTTTTTGACTCTATCTTCATTCTTGGATAGAAATAATTTTGTGCAAGCGGCGTCCAGATATGGTTAAATGCCATCATTTTATTGTGTTTCACTCTGAAAGGAAAAATCATGCGCGCGTACAACTTCTGTGCTGGTCCTGCTGCATTACCTACTGCCGTACTTGAAAAGGCTCAAGCTGAAATGCTTGACTGGCAGGGCAAAGGTCTTTCGATCATGGAAATGAGCCACCGTAGTGCAGACTATGTTGCAGTTGCGGAAAAGGCAGAAGCAGACCTTCGCAAACTCATGAATATTCCTGAGAACTATAAAGTACTGTTCTTGCAGGGTGGTGCATCTTTGCAATTCTCGGCAATTCCATTGAACTTGCTGGGTAAAAACAACAAAGCTGACTATATCCGTACCGGTATCTGGTCTGAAAAAGCATTGAAAGAAGCTAAACGCTATGGCGACATCAATGTGGTTGAAGCAGGTATTAAAACTGAAGATGGTAAATTAGCGATTGCTGATCAAAGCACCTGGAATCTTTCTGATGCTGCTGCTTATGTGCATTATGCAGATAACGAAACTATTGGCGGTCTGCAATTTGCCCATGTGCCAAAAACTGATAAGCCACTCGTATGTGATTTCTCTTCAAGCATTCTATCTGCACCGATTGATGTTTCTAAATTCGGTCTGATCTATGCCGGTGCACAAAAGAATATTGGCCCTGCAGGTTTGACACTGGTGATTATCCGTGAAGATCTGCTTGATCAGGCTAAACCTGAAATTCCAAGCATCCTGAAATATGCAGATCAAGCGAAAAACGGTTCGATGGTCAACACACCATCAACTTATGCGTGGTATTTATCTGGTTTGGTATTCGAATGGTTACTGGAACAGGGCGGTGTAGACGCGATTCACAAAGTGAACCTGCAAAAAGCTGAATTGCTTTATGGCTATATCGATTCTAGCGACTTCTATGCAAATCCGATTGCCAAAGAAAACCGTTCAATCATGAACGTTCCATTTACTCTGGCAAATCCTGAACTTGAAAAACAGTTCCTGCAAGAAGCAAAAGAAAACCATTTGCTTAATCTTGCCGGCCACCGTTCAGTAGGCGGTATGCGTGCCAGCATTTACAATGCTGTACCACTAGAAGGTGTACAGGCATTGGTAAACTTCATGGATGACTTTGCTAAACGCAATGCTTAATTCCTGAGAATTAAAAAACCCGGCAATTGACCGGGTTTTTTTATCATTTAATTCGGGTTAAAAAACAAAGTTATGTAAGATATAGCCGCAAATGAGCATACCCAATACGAAAAATAGGCATGACATCATATCAAGCTGATAACGCGAGCCAAGATGATGCTCAACCTGCTGTAAATTTTCTTCTTGAACGATTTTCATAGATATTTATTATCCGATCTATTTATCGTAAATGATTATTTGTTGATCGTATTTTTACCATAAAAAATTGATTAAATAAAGTACATTCTTAACTAAACTTCATAAAGTATTAATTTTATTTAAATAACTGGCCTCAATATATTCATAAAAATAGAACTATTATATTAAGTCATTATTTTTATAATGTTTTTAATATGATTATTCAGTTTAAGATAACATTGAAAATGAATTTATTTGAATTTAAATCTGTGGATAAATCTATTTTTAATAAATTCAAAATCCATTAATTCTGATTTCAATTGTGGATAAAAAATAATCAGAATTGAGAGAATATCGCACTAAAATAAATAAAAAACAGGAGACTCATATAAAAATATGAGCCTCCGATCTGGATATTCAGCTTAAGCTGCTTTTCGATAGATATTGGCCTGAATCCACAGATTGCCCCGAATATATTGACCAATCTGGAAATCTTTATGCTTGTCATTGCGGGTGGCTACACGGATCAAGGTAGCCGGCTGGCCTTCATCATGAATCAGGGTAACATCATAGAGCATGTAGTCCTGATCCATAAATTGCATTGAAGTTTTACCGACAATATTGCCCTGGAACCAGGCTTCATCTTCCTGACCCATGGTCTCACCATAGAGATAAGCGACCATTTTGGAGAAATCAACCGTTACCGGTTCTTTGTCTTCTTCAGATTTCGGCTCCCAAGCATCGATCTGTTCCTGTAAATTATCCGGTGCAACACCATTATTTTCCGCAAGAATTGCATTCAGGGCACGGTGATGTTTGATAGAGGCAGGATCATCCACGACTAAATGTTCATGATCAGTCACCACTTCCAGTTCATAAGCCCAGGCATTTAAGTTGACGATATAAGACTGGTCTTTTTCATAATGCGACCGGTTGACGCTGTACAGCGTATCAAAGGCATAGATGATATTGTTGGCACCCAGATTGAGACGCAACACAGCTTGGGTGTCGGATTTACAAGAAATAATCCGGTCAATCGTGGCTTTTACCTGGTAGGGACTGTCAAAGCCTGGGAATGCAGTTTTCACAGCCTGCGGCTTGTTATTTTCTACGGCAATCACTTGGCTTAATTGTACCGCAGCTTTGCTCGGTCCCTGAATCAGCCAGGTGGTTTCATCCATATCGCATTCTTGTGTACACAAGCCCATCGGCATTACAGGTGCATCAAGGGCTTTGCCTAACCATTGAGGAACATCTGTGCCTGGGTTTTCAGTAAGCAAGGTCCAATGTTCGACATGACTACCGAAATTCTGATCATCAATAGTGATGATCTCTGGGCTATTCTGTTTTTTCATATGCACAATTGATCTTGGATGACTTATTTATAGTTAATCGAGGGTCATTGCGATTTTTCAAGTCACTCGAATGAATTTAAAAATTAAAATGCAAATCATGTGAAGTCAAATATTTTTCTAGTTGTGAGTGGCTGACTCATTTAATATGGCCGAGCTGAGTATTTAAATACCAGGATATTCAGAGAAAGAGTAGTTTTAAGCATCAACCTGCATCCTCTGATTTGCTACACTAGTCCAAATTTCTCCCTTATGGAAAGCTGTGTGTTGCCATTCAAACTTTGGGTCGATGCAGATGCATTACCTCGTATTCTGAAAGATGTAATTATTCGTGCCTCCGATCGTTACCAGCTTGAAGTCACTTTTGTGGCCAATCAGCCGGTAGGGATTACACCGTCGATTCGCATCAATTCTATTCAGGTCATGAGCGGGGCAGATGCGGCGGATCAGGAAATTGTTGACCGTATGAAAGAGCATGACATTGTGGTGACGCAGGATATACCCTTGGCTGCTCAAGTCATCGAGAAGGGTGGTATCGCGATTCACCCGCGTGGTGAAATCTATACAGTGGCTAACGTCAAAGCACGTCTGCATTTACGTGATTTTATGGATACCTTGCGTGGTGCCGGTGTGCAAACTGGTGGCCCACCGCCGATTTCTGAACGTGATAAGCGTGAGTTTTCCAGCTCTCTAGATCAAACCATTCAAAAACAGAAACGTAAAACTGCGATTAAATAAAAAACGAGATTAAGTATGCCCCCAAAAAGTAACCTGATGTTAACCTATGCCTTGCTGGTTTTCATCTGGTCCACCACACCGCTCGCGATTGTCTGGAGTGTGGAAGATTTGCATCCAATGTGGGCATTGGCGATCCGCTTCTTTTTGGCTTTGCCTCTGGCCTTAGGATTATTGTGGTTATTTAAAACCAGATTACCGTTTGATCGTGTTTCCCTGCATAGTTACTTGGCGGGTGCATGCAGTTTTATCGGCTCGCAAATTTTTACTTACTGGTCTACGGATTATTTAAGTTCTGGCATTATTGCCTTAATGTTCGGCTTGGCACCCCTAATTTCAGGTCTGATTGGGCGTTTTGTCTTTCAGATGCAACTTTCGCTAAATCAATGGCTGGGAATGGGAATCGCTTTAATCGGACTTTCGGTGATCTGTCTAGGTGATGCAGATCAGCATATACAGCCAATTGGAATCGTGATCGCTCTGGTTGGTGTATTAGTTTATTGCGTATCTATGTTCTGGGTGAAGAAAATCAATGCACCAATTGATCCTATGGCACAGGCGGCCGGTTCGATTGGTTTGTCAGTCGTTTTTTCTCTGGGTATGTTGCCATTTATCTGGCAATACGCACCCACTGCTATGCCACATGCCAAGTCCTTATTTGGTCTGGTATATGCGGTAATTATGGCTTCGCTGATTGCGATGTTCTGTTATTTCAAGCTGGTACAGAAAATTAAACCGACGACTTTGTCTTTAACCACAGTCCTGACACCAATGCTGGCCTTGCTGGTAGGTGTATTATTGAATAATGAAAAATTGCCACTCATTGCTTTGGTGGGTGTAGTAATTTTATTGTTCGGCTTAGTGGTTTATTTCGCTAAAGAAATTAAGGCGAGCTATAAAGCCCGCCTTTAATAAAAAGATAGATGCCAGTCTTAAGCAAAGCTGGCTTTCACACATTCGCCCAGTTTGACGCGATCCTGAGGGTGCAGGGTAATAAAATAAGCGCCCGTACGATATTTTCCGTTTTCTTCTGCACGACTGTAGGCCACCTGAGCAGTTGCAGCGATGTGGAAGAAGTTTTCCGGGTGACTTAAAGTCACATGCAGATAGGTTCCTTCACTAATCGGCTGATCACTAAAGAAGCTAAAACCAGTCTCTGAAAAGTTCACATGTTCGGGTACAGGTAACATGCTTTGTACAATTGCGTCATACAAAGAACCGGTAATAAGGTTTAATTTTTGGTTGAATAAGGATAAGATTCGAGCAATTTGTTGATCTTTTTCAGATAATTGTTCTAATTCGTAGTTAACTGCATGATCAAATTGATCTAGCTCTGCAAGTAGTAGAAAATAGCGGGGCAATACGAAATTAGCATCGTAAGGATCATTCAAGGCAACATCATCGGAAATAATCTGATAATTGATTCGTAAAGCCGCATCGATTCGAGACATGACTCGTCTTTCAGTGAGTCCGTTTGGATGCTGTACATTTTCCATAATTTATTACCTCGGACTAGATGGTTATGTTCAAACCAATCTCGCTGTATATAGGGTTGAAATATACTCGCGCACGGCGTAGTAACCACTTCATTTCTTTTATCGCATTGGTCTCAATGATCGGTCTCACGCTCGGTGTAGCAGTCCTCATTACAGTTTTGTCTGTCATGAATGGTTTTGACCGAGAGTTGAAAAATCGCGTCTTGGGGATGGTTCCTCAAGCCACTGTTTCTTCGACGCAAATTCTAACAAATTGGCCTGAACTTGCAAAGCAGATTGAGCGGCATGAACACGTTCAAGGTGTGGCTCCTTTTACCCAGTTACAGGGGATGCTCACGGCTCAAGGGCAAGTTGCCGGAATTATGGTCAGCGGGATTGAACCAAAGTATGAGAAGAAAGTTTCGATCATCCAGAACCATATGGTCGAGGGTAGTATTGATAACCTGAAAAAAGGTGAATTTGGGATTGTTTTAGGCAAGCAGATGGCAGATGCCATGGGCGTAGGCTTGAACGATAACATTACCCTGGTTCTACCTGAAGCGACGCCTTCACCAGCGGGTGTTGTGCCACGTTTTAAACGCTTTAAAGTGGTCGGGATCTTCAGCATTGGTGCAGAAGTTGATTCGATGATGGGTTATATTGCCTTGAACGATGCTTCAACCTTGTTACGTTTGCCAGATGGTGCTCAGGGCGTACGTATGAAGCTGGATGACATTTTCGCAGCGCCTCAGGTTTCTCAGGAAATTGTGCGTGACTTACCGGGTAACTTCTATGCCTCTGACTGGACTTATACCCATGGTAATCTGTTTAGTGCAATCCAGATGGAAAAAGCGATGGTGAGCTTATTGCTATTCCTGATTGTCTTGGTCGCAGCATTTAATATCGTATCTTCACTGGTGATGGTGGTCACAGATAAAAAATCCGACATCGCAATTTTACGTACTTTGGGTGCTTCACCTACCACGATTACCCGAATCTTTATGGTTCAAGGTACTGTGATTGGTGTGATCGGAACTTGTGCGGGTGCCATTCTGGGGATTATTGCGGCTACCAGTATTAGTGGTTTTATTGGCTGGTTAAACAATTCACTTGGCCTGAATATGTTCGATGCCTATTTCATCAACTATTTACCTTCTTATCTGCGCTGGCAGGATGTGGTCGTGATTGTAGGTTTGTCACTTGCCTTAAGTTTCCTAGCCACTATTTATCCAGCATTCCGTGCTGCTAAAATTCAACCGGCGGAGGCATTGCGTTATGAGTAAACTGGTTCTAGATACCCAAAATATCGAGAAATCTTTTACAGATGGAAAATCTACGGTTGATGTGATCAAAGGGATTTCATTGCAGGTAAAGGCCGGGGAATTTGTTTCTATTGTCGGTTCAAGTGGTTCCGGTAAAAGTACCTTGTTGCATATTCTGGGAGGATTGGATCGTCCTTCTGCCGGACAAGTGATGGTCAATGGCCGCCGTTTTGACAATTTATCTGAAGCAGAACGCGGCTATGTCCGTAATGAAAATTTGGGCTTTGTATATCAATTCCACCATTTATTGCCAGAGTTTACTGCCCTAGAAAATGTCGCGATGCCTTTAATGCTTCGTAAAAACGTCAAGTTTAAAGAGGCTAAACAGCAGGCAGAATACTTACTGGAGCGTGTTGGATTAACCCATCGTTTAACCCATCAACCGGGCGAACTTTCAGGGGGCGAGCGTCAGCGTGTAGCACTGGCTCGTGCCGTGGTGACCAAGCCGAAGTTAATGATGGCAGATGAGCCAACAGGTAACTTGGACCGTAAAACAGCCGATAAAATCTTTGAGTTGCTGACTGAATTACGTAGTGAATTCAATATGGCCATGTTAATTGTGACCCATGATGAACAATTGGCACATTCGGCAGACCGGATTCTACATATGCGTGATGGTCTATGGATGAATGACTAATTACAGAAATAATCTTCTTTAATTGAAGCTCACTTCGGTGGGCTTTATTATTGCCTATACATAATAATAAAAAAGAAAATCTTCATGTTGCAATGGCTGTGTTTGGGCTGGATTTTAGGCCTTGCCTGTATGGGAAAATCTTTTCTGAATATTGAGTTGAATTCAATCATAGTGATATTTCTTGCTGTGCTCTGTTATTTCTGTTGTTCTAAGCTCAATGCGATTCTAAAAAATTCCTTATATAAAGGATTGCTGGTAGGCACCTGCATTCTAATCGGGATATTTCTGGGACATGATTACGCCAATCAACAGCTCAACAAGCGGCTATTAAATGTCGAGCATGAAGTACAGCAAAAAAACATTATCGTTTATGTTAAACGCTTGAATAAACTCAGTGATCAATCTATCCAGCAGCCTTTGGAAGTATTAAACTTCGATGGACGCATCGTAACCTGGATGGGCTTTCTGCATAAAACCGCATCGGATGCTTCACAACTATCAGCGAATCATGAAAATTTAAATACGCTTGAACTGGGTCAGTATTACCGGCTGCAAGGTCAGGTACGTCCTAATCACAGTTATGCAACGCCCGGTGCTTTTGATGCTGAAAAATGGGCGCTCCAACAGAATGTGATGGCAGGTTTCCGGATCAAAGAGATAGAGCAACTTGATTCAGCTACTGTTTCTACACTGGGGTATAGTCAGTTTATTCGAGAGCAAAGAGCTTTAACTCAGCAATTTCTACTTTGGGTAGAACAGAAACGGCTGGAATTAAGAGAGTTCATAGCACGACAACCCGTACAGAATAAAGGTTTGCTTCTGGCTTTGCTCACCGGAGATGAAAGCCTTTTAAGTCCCGCAACTGAGCAGCAATTTCGACGTATGGGTATGAGTCATTTACTAGCGATTTCTGGCCCACATGTGCTGATCTTCGCCCTGATGGTCTGTGCCATGCTTCGGCTACTCGTCGCACGAAGTATGCCGCTGCTTTATCTAAGATGGCCGCGCCAGTATTTTCTGGCTTTACCTTTTCTGTTTTGTGTGGTGCTGTACTGTGCCTTTGTGGGTTTTGAAATCCCGGCAATCCGCACTCTGCTGATCTGTATGATTGGTGTCATCCTCATGCTGCTTCGACAAAATCTGCAGGCTTTAAAACTTCTGATTCTGAGCGCTGCCTTACTGTTATTCATTGATCCCTTTAGTATCTTGTCCGCGGCTTTCTGGCTGTCCTATGGGGCCTGTTTTGTATTGCTCAGAATTTATCAGACCATTCAACAGCAACCATCCGAGCAAAATCAGACAGCAATACAAAAACTGTATTTTGCAGCTAAAGTGCTAGTGGAATCACAGTGGAAAATCTTTCTAGCTTTATTTCCCTTAATGATGCTGTTTTTTAAGCAAATTGCCTGGATCACGCCATTCAGCAATCTGGTCGCAATTCCCTGGATCGGTCTTTTGATTGTACCGATCGATATTCTGGCAGCAATTCTTTTTTTTATCGCTGAACCGGTCTCAAGCATGCTATTTCAGCTGAATGATCTGTTGCTGAATATCCTGTTGGGCTTCTTAAATCTGCTGGATCACTGGTTTAAACCGCAGTTAATTCCAGTTGCAATGAATCTCTGGATGATTGGACTATCTATCCTGTCTTTGCTGATTTTATTCTTACCACGAGGCGTATTACCAAAATCCTGGATAGCTGTGGCGGTAGTACCAGTTTGTGTTCCTCAATTTAATCATCCGCCATTTCACCTTTCGGTGCTGGACGTCGGGCAAGGGCAGGCGATATTCTTTCGTTATGGAACTCATAACATGATGATCGATATGGGCGGTTATTATGATGAGGAAAAATTTAGTATTGGGAAGCAGGTAATCATGCCATTTCTGTCGGTACAAGGTGTTTCTCAACTGGAGCAGGTGATTTTAACGCATCTGGATCAGGACCATAGTGGTGCTTATCACAGCATTAAAGACCAGCTCAAGATTAAGAATATCTATACCAATGAAGTGACCGAAACTGCAGCCTCTTCAAACTTTCAATTATGTTATCAGGGACAGCAGTGGCAATGGCAGGATGATGTGCAGATTAAGGTCATTGCACCAAAACTAGAACAATTAAATACTGCTAATTTCAATAAAAATGACCTGTCTTGTGTAGTGTATTTGCAACTCAAAGATGTCTGGCCTTATCAGAATTTTCTGCTGATGGGAGATGCAGGTTGGCAGACTGAATATCAGTTACTCAAAGACTACCCCGATTTAAAAGTGGATGTCTTGGTCTTAGGCCATCATGGCAGTCAGCACAGTTCAGCTTATCAATTCTTGCAGCACTATCGTCCTAAACTGGCGATTGCGTCTGCTGGAAAATTTAATCGTTACGGGCATCCAAGTCAGTTGACTCAACAGCGTCTCAAAGAATTGGATATTCCTCTATTGACTACAGCAGAGCATGGCAGCCTGCATTTTCATCAGCAAGGAACTCAAATCATTCTAGAAACTGAAAGAAGTCGCTGGAAATGGTTACAAAAACAAAATCTAACTGACTGATTCTAGAGATGGTTCAACAGCAGCCAGATTAGAAGTTCTTAATTGGTTCACTTTAGACAAAGCTTGGTTATGATCAAGCTTATAAATATTTCCCAGATCTTCGTGAGCTCTAAAGCGTTTATAGCTCCAGTGATAATGTTCAGGATGACGCTGAATCAGGTTCTCAATCGTTTTGATGATGATGCCTGTACCCTGATTGGCATCTCCCTGATAAATTTCTTCATCTATGGCTTCGATATGAATATCAAAGCCAGCACCCTCATTACGCAGGGCATAAAGAAACAGCGCACGGGCTTTGGTTTTCTGGATCAGCTTGGCACTCAGGTTGCTGGTGGCCAAAGGAACGCCAAAGTAAGGAATATATTCACCACCAATGTTGGGTGTATGATCCGGCAGAATCACAGTGGTGCCACCTTGCTTCAAGGCCTTGAAAATCTGTCGTACACCAGACTCATCTGTCGGCACCAGATTGGCCTGTTCGCGGCTGCGTGCTGCACGAACAAATTGATCCGCTGCCTGATTTTTTACAGGCTTATACATGATGGTCATTGAAGTGAATTGCGCAACATAGGCATTCATGATTTCCCAAGTGCCAAAGTGCGGCACAATTAGTACCAGACCTTTATTTTGTGCCAAGGCATCATGCAGTAAATCTTCGCCTATAACCTTATGCACTCTCTCAATATTTTTCTGATTACTCGAACCCCAAATACTGAAAAATTCGAAATAAGACATCAGTTCATTGCGAATCGCGGCACGGGTAATCCGTTCTCTTTCCTGTGTCGACAGTTCAGACAAACTGATCTCAAGGTTCAGGCGAATTACATCAGAAGTTTTAGAAACTTTAAAAATATTAACGATTAAGGCAAGAATACGCGCAATCCATCGGGAAACTGAAAGCGGTTGGCGGCTAATATATTTGAGTAAACCGTAAGCTGAATTCTTTGAGCTGCGTTCAGTCATTGAGTTGTAATATTGATAAAATAAAAAAGAATAGCACTTATTATAGGCGAAAACGGTTTCTTTAGACAGAATTACCCTTTTCAGTGTATATAATGGGTTCAATATAAATTAATTTATTGGATTATTTATGTCCGATTGGCCACCAAAACCTGAAAATCAAATACAAAATACGCAACAACCAGTTCAACCGACTGGCCCAGAATGGAAACTGCTGGAAAAAGCGGTTTTAGCTTCAGTAGAAGAGCAACGACGGGCACGTCGCTGGGGGATCTTCTTTAAATTTCTGACCTTCGCTTATCTGCTGGTTGTCATTCTTGCGCTGGGTAAAGGCTGTAGCATGAGTGCTTCTGATCCAAGTGCAGGCGCAGGTGCACACATTGCTGTGGTTGATATTATTGGCACGATTGCCGCAGACAAGCAAAGCGTAAACAGTAGCAATACCATCAAATCACTCAAAAAAGCCTTTGAAAACAAGCAAAGTAAGGCTGTCGTTTTAAATATTAATTCACCGGGTGGTTCACCAGTCCAGTCAGATGAAATCTGGCAGGAAATCCAGTATCTGAAAAAACAGTATCCTGAGAAAAAACTCTATGCCGTGATTGGTGATACAGGGGCTTCTGGTGCTTACTATATTGCATCCGCTGCAGATGAAATCATTGTCAATCCATCGAGTCTGGTCGGTTCAATTGGTGTGATCATGCCGAACTATGGTGTGAATAACCTGCTGCAAAAACTTGGAGTTGAAGACCGCACCATGACTTCAGGTGAAAATAAAGCTTTGCTGTCCATGACACAGCCGGTTGATCCTGCGCAAAAAGCGCATGTACAAGGTGTGCTGGATAATGTGCATGGTCACTTTATTAATGCTGTAAAGCAGGGACGTGGAGCTAAATTAAAATCGACTGATCCTGCTATTTTCTCAGGTCTGTTCTGGACCGGTGAACAGGCGGTGAAATTGGGTATTGCAGACCGTATTGGCAGTTTAAATACTTTGAAGCGTGAACTAAAAACTGAAAAAGCACTGAACTACACTATTGAATATAGTCCATTTGAGTCAGTACTGGGTCGTATGGGTTCATCGATTGGTGAAGGAATTGCAACTTCAGTGGCACAGAAACTTCAGTCAGAAAATAAAACGACCTTACAATGAAACCATTGATTCATTTTGCGCACGCCAATGGCGTGCCATCTAAAGTCTATCAAAAGCTGTTTGAAGGACTACAAGATGATTACGATATTATCTATGTGCCGTTATTAGGGCCTGATAAGCGTTATCCGATTGATAATCACTGGAAAAGTCTGACTCAGCAGGTGATTGACAGTATTGTGCGCCAATCTCATGGACGTCCGGTAATTGGTTTGGGGCATTCATTAGGTTCAGTCCTGAGTTTTCAGGCCTCCTTACAGCGTCCGGAACTTTTTTCGCAAATGATTATGCTTGATCCGCCGATGATCATGGGCAAAGAAGCCTTTGCGTTGCATATTGCAAAAACTTTTCGCTTAAAAGCACTGGACCAGATGTCACCTGCAGGTTTGTCGAAACGCCGTCGTGATCATTGGGAGTCTCGGGAACAGGCAGCTGAACTGCTACGACCGAAAAGCTTTTATCAGGATTTTGATGCAGATTGCTTCCAGGCTTATATTGACTATGCCTTAAAGGATGATCCGGTTCGAGGTGGAGTTGAACTCACCATTCCTAAAATGGATGAAGTGAATATCTTTAGAACCAATCCATCGCTATGGTGGTTACCTCAGGCTAAACCAAAAGTACCAGTGCATCTGGTGGTTGCCAAGAAAGGGCCATTTTTGGCGCGCAAATTTCCGCAGCGAGTGCAAAAGAAATTTGGCATTCCATTTACAGTGGTAGATGGTGGGCATATGTTCCCATTGGAGCAGCCTGAGCAAGTAGCGAGTCTGGTCAAACAACTGATTCAGCAACAGTCTGCTTAAAGCTCATCTCATCTAAAGAAATAAAAAAACGCGTCCGAGGATGCGTTTTTTTATATTTGGACTTTTAGAATTTGCAGAATTGAACAGGTTCTTGCATTTTTGCATTACGGTACAACACACCTTGTTCAGTATGCTGAATTGTCCCATTACAAATCCATTCTACCACTTGTGGGTAAATCAGATGTTCCAGTACATGTACCCGCTGCGCTAAAGTGTGAGTCGTATCTTGATGCGATACTTTTAATACACCCTGTGCTAAGGCTTGGCCGGCATCCAGTTCGGGGGTGACATAATGCACTGTACAACCATGCAAAACATCACCAGTATTCAGGACGCGCTGATGGGTATGCATGCCTTTGTAATGTGGCAAAAGAGAAGGGTGAATATTCAGCATTTTCCCTTCCCAAGCTTTCACAAATTTTTCACTTAAAATTCGCATAAAGCCCGCAAGTACGACCAGATCGACATCCCACTCCAGAAGCTGCTGATGCATGACATCATCAAAAGCTTCCCGGCTTGGATACTGCTTATGTTCAATGACTGCGGTCGGAATTCCTGCTTTATGAGCGCGCTCTAAAGCAAATGCTTCAGGCTTGTTGGAAAGCACTCCGACAATTTCCCCTGACAGATTGGCATCTATCAGGGCTTGCAGGTTCGATCCACTGCCTGAAACAAGTACAGCAATTTTAATCATGCGAATTACGCGAAGATCACACGAATTTTTTCGTCTGCACCTTCAACAGATTCAGCATTATCTGCAATGTGACCCATTGCCCATGCTTTCTCGCCCAAACCGTTGAGTAACTCTACAGTTTTGTCTGCTTCGGCTGCATCAACAACAAGAACCATACCTACGCCACAGTTAAAGGTACGATACATTTCAAACTGTTCTACACCACCTTCGCGTTGAAGGAGTTTGAACAGCTCAGGCCATTCCCAAGAAGATTCATTTACGACTGCTTGAGCACCGTTTGGTAATACGCGAGGCAGGTTGCCTGGTAAACCGCCACCCGTGATGTGTGCCATTGCATGTACATCAACCTGTTTTAGCAGTTCAAGAATCGATTTCACATAAATACGTGTTGGTTCCATTGCAACATCAGCAAGTGGACGACCATCAACGATTTGATTCAGGTCAACATTTTTAACTTCAAGAATTTTACGAAGCAACGAATAACCGTTTGAATGTGCACCAGAAGATGCAACACCAATAAGTACATCACCCGCTTTTACTTTAGAGCCATCAATAATTTTGCTTTGCTCAACTACACCGACACAGAAGCCTGCAAGATCGTAATCTTCACCTTCGTACATGCCTGGCATTTCAGCAGTTTCACCACCAACCAGTGCACAGCCTGCAAGTTCACAGCCAGCACCGATTCCTGTTACAACATTTGCAGCCACGTCCACATTTAGGTGACCAGTCGCATAATAGTCCAGGAAGAACAGTGGTTCAGCACCACAAACGAGAAGGTCGTTCACACACATTGCAACCAGATCTTGACCAATGGTGTCATGACGGTTCAAATTCAGTGCCAGACGTAATTTTGTACCAACACCATCTGTGCCTGATACGAGAACAGGTTCTTCATAACCTTTAGGGATCTTACAAAGGGCGCCGAAACCGCCTAATCCGCCCATTACTTCAGGACGTTTAGTACGCTTAGCGACGGACTTGATTCGGTCGACTAACGCGTCTCCCGCTTCAATATCGACACCTGCATCTTTGTAGCTTAAACCAGTGTTTGGGGTAGAAGTTGAGTTGCTCATAATGAAGTCTCCGCATTCGCGCGGGGGATTATAACCTGAATATGCAAAACTCTTATGGTATTTATGCCCTAAAATGCTATCTTTATTAAAATATTTTACTTTTTATAACGATTAATAGAGAGAAGGCGAAACTTTATGGTAGATCGCACATTGCGTCGCGTGTTTATCCTAGCTGGGATAGCTTTGTTGTTGTGGATTCTATATTTACTAAAACCCGTTGTAATTCCATTTGTTGCAGCGTTTTTAATGGCTTATCTGTTCAGCCCGCTGGTAGATAAACTGCACGATATCGGTCTGCCGCGTTGGCTCTCTATTAGTATCGTTTTTACTGGAATCGGGATCGTTATGATCCTGGCGATCTGGTATCTGGTGCCGTTGATCTGGCAGCAGCTGATTTATGCGCGTGACAATATACCTGCGGTCATTGGCTGGATTAATTCAACCTTTTTGCCATGGTTGTCGAATACCTTCAATGTCGTTGAAATGGAAATTGATACCACACAGATTTCTGATGTGGTCATGGACTATGTGCAAACCAATTATAGTGCTGACAGTATTCAGGCCTTCCTGCTACGCCTTGCACAATCTGGAATTAACTTCTTGCAGATTGGCGGTACGATTGTCCTGATTCCAATTATTGCATTCTATTTTCTGCTGGATTGGGATCGTATGCTGGAAAGCTTACGTCGCCTGATTCCACGTCCTTATGAACAAAGTACATTAAGAATCGTCGGTGAATGTCACAGTGTACTTGGAGCTTTTGTGAAAGGGCAGTTTCTGGTGATGATTCTGCTGGGAATCGTTTATGCGATTGGTTTGCAATTGATTGGTCTTGAAGTTGGCCTGATTATTGGCATGGTGGCAGGTCTGGCCAGTATTATTCCTTATCTGGGGTTTGCGGTCGGGATTATTGCAGCTGTGATTGCAACTTTCCTGCAATTCGGGATCGACTGGTGGCAGCTTGTTCTGGTGGGTGTCGTATTTATGGTCGGTCAGGCGGTAGAAGGTTATGTACTGCAACCATTCCTGCTCGGCGATAAAATAGGTTTATCTCCGGTTGCTGTGGTTTTTGCGGTATTGGCGGGCGCACAACTGGCTGGCTTCCTGGGAATGCTGATTGCTCTCCCAGTTGCAGCGGTAATTGTGGTTCTGCTCAGACATGCACGTGAATATTATGAATGCACATCATTTTATGGAAATCAGGCAGTCGTCATGAATGATCCGGCTACAGGTTCCATAAGCGTAGAAACTTCAGACTTAGATGTTGATATTGAAATGAAAAAGTCAGAAGCAAAACCACTGCAAGAGGGAGAGAAATCAAGTAAGATGGATGTACCTCTTCATAAAGACTCATAAGGCCATCAGAATCATATGCGTCAATTGCAGCTAGATATAGAACCTCAACTCGATGCTCGAATTAGTGATTTTTCGGGCCCGGGATGGGGTCATGTAATTGACGCAGTCCGACAGCTGCATGCAGGCCTAATCAGCCGCTTTTATGTGTATGGCGGAGCTGGAACAGGGAAAAGTCACTTACTCTCTGCCATTTGTGATTCTTATCTGGAAATCGGTAAGACTGCTATACAGGTGTCTTTGCTGGAACTTCTGGATGCACCCACTGAAGCCATTACTTCGCTGGACCGGTTTGACCTGATCGCACTGGATGATATTGAAGCCATTAGTGGGGTTCCACACTGGCAACGCGCCGTTTTTCACTTGATTAATTATAATGATGAAGGCGGTGGTCAGCTGGTATTTTCTTCCCGTTTTGCACCCATTGAGTTAAAGCTTGAATTGCCCGATTTGCAGTCCCGACTCACGCAGGCAGTTAGTGTTCGTGTTCCAAATGGCAGTCTTTATGCGGACCGGTTTGCCTTGGTATCCTCGGTATTGGATCGACGTGGTATTCATCTTGATCCACAGATTTTTGATTATTTGCTGAATCACGGACCACATCAAACTTCCGTGCTTCTACAAACATTAGAACAGATTATTCAATTACTTAAAGGCGAAAAGCTGAAGGTCAGCAATGCTAACCTGCGGCAGATTTATGCATTAATTGATGAATATCGTTAAATTATAAAACATCTTGAGTAATTACTCAGTCTATGCGAAAGTAAGGCAAAATAATTCGCTGTTGCAAGGAAGATGCAACTTTAGAAGAAAAAGAAAGAAATAAAAAATTAAGGAGAAGGGTATGCTCAAGAAGAGCATAGGCATGGCTTTGCTATGTATGGCGGGGCAGGCATATAGTGCAGAAATTATTGTAACTACCACAGAAGATATTGAAAAAGATGACAAGGAATGTTCACTTCGAGAAGCTGTTGAATATGTGAATCGTGGCCTGGCTAAAGAAGGTTATATGGGCTGTGGTGGCGAAAATGCTATTGGCACCATTATCTTAAAAGAAAAAACGACCTATGTACTGAATAAGCATATCCCGATCAAGAAATCAGTAACGATTAAATCTATCGCAGAAGTAGATGGTGAATTTAGTAGTACCGATAAGGTAATGGGGTTATATAACGCTCATATTCAAATGAAAGGGACAGATAATCTCTTCCGTATTAGCAATGATGAAGAGCTGATTCAAGTCAATTTAAAAGAACTCGACCTTGAAGGTTGCGGTAAAAGCAGCTGTGCCGAACAAGGTGGCCTAATTCATAATAAAGGTAAATTGGTGATTGATTACAGCCGCTTATACAAGGGAGCTGCGAGTCAAGGTGGTGCCATTTATAATGTGGGGAAATTTGGCCAGAATCTGATTGCTTTTGCCGAAATAAAAACCAGCCTGATTGAAAATAATCAGGCGCAACAGGGTGGCATACTCTATAGCCAGCTTCCATACTTTCTGGTTTATCAAAGCGTTTTAAAGAATAACCAGACGCTGAATAATAATGCTACCAATATTTATACAGCGGGCCAAGTCGATAATCCTGCCGATATTCAATCCATTAATGCTGAAGTCCTAAGCAGTACCCTGTTAAAAAATAAGGGAGCACTGATCAATGTGATTGATGGAGTGGGAATCAATAACCTGACAATAGTGGACAATACAGGTACAGCACTACGTATTAGTGCCCCGAATGGTAAAGCCTATGTGGCGAACAGTATTATTTTAAGAAATGGTACGCAGGATTGTCAGATTGAAACTACGGATAAAAGTACGATTCACAATAACCTGGTAACAGCATCTTGTGGTACAGGTGATGCTGCGTATCCAAACCAGATCTGGACAGGTACTCGCTTGTTTGCAGAGACTTCAGATCAAAGTGAAGGTGCCTGTCTAAATTTAAAACAAAATAGCGATGCTATTCTATGTCCTTATAGCGTTCCTAAAGATCAGTTTTTGGGCTATCTACGTCCTCGTATCCTGTTGAATTATAATCAGGTCAGTGATTCCCCGATTGTAAATAGAGGGACTAGCTACAATAGCAGCAATCCTTCAGTCAGCTGTGAGGCGTCAGACCAACGCGGTGTAGACCGTTTACTGGATAACTTATTTTGTGACCGTGGTGCGATTGAAATTACAGTTCCAACATCTACCAGTCTGGTTGGACAGGATCTTCTAAAAGGAGAGACTGCAAAGTTTTCAATTGAATCTACTTTAGGAGATAGTGATTTAATTCCTAAAGAGCAATGCAATAACATTATTGGAGAGAATCCAAAGGGTGAGCCTTGGCAAGATGGCTGCTTACAGGTTATCCAAACCAAAACTGTTTCCAAGGGCAAAACAGTCATTGATATTGATGGGAATGTGGTTTATACCCCAGATTCACAATGGCATGGTGCTGACATTTTTGAAATTCAGGTAGTTACTTCCTCTACACGATTTAATAAGTCCAAACCTTATCTGGTTTTAAGTACCCAGATTGTACAGGAACCTAAAAATGAAATGAAAGACAAGTCTGTGAAGACCTCGGGTGGGGCATGGGGGATCGCTGGCTTAATGGGCTTGATAGGGTTGATCGGCCTACGTCGCAGATTAAAAGATTAAGGAAAAATCATGAAAAATTATAAAAAAGGACTGCTTGCAGCCATGATTTTATCTGCCATGAGTTTAATGGCAGCCGAAGATAAAACCATATATGTCACTACATTTGCTGACGAGGACGGGGAAAATACCAGTGCCTGTTCCTTGCGTGAAGCCATTAAGACAGCCAAGCTGGATAAATCCTATGGAGGATGCAATGTTGGCCGTACATTGCGTAATGATGGTTCCGCTCCAGATGTCATCCAACTCGAAGCTGGGGAATACAAACTCAATAGTGAAATTATTGTTGAATCCCATGTCAATATTTTGGGAAAATCACCCTTCAATTATACTCAAAGAAGCCCTATTACCTTTTTATATCCAACACGTGAGGCTTTAACAACCACCATTTCAGGCCAAGGGAAAACCCGCTTATTTAATACGATCGCTAGCCAAGCCAGTATGGTGGTAAATGGTGTCATCCTGAAAGATGGTTATGCTGCAAAAACTAGTCTGGATAAAGGTAATGGTGGAACATTTTATGTCGCCGGTCCTCTAAGCCTCGTGAATAGTGAAATTGTAAATTCACGAGCGGCTGCAGAAGGCGGAGCAATTTATGCAGTGGCGATGAATAATGAAAAAATTATCAGGATTCAGGATTCCTTAATTCATCAGAATAAAGCAGCTACATATGGCAGTGTCTTGGCCATGGATTGTGTGGGGAATTTGGGCAGTACAGAGACCAAGCTAGAAATTAGCGCAAGCAGCATTGTCAAAAATGGTTCTACTGATACGGCCAGTATTCTGGACTTCTGTGGTTATGCCAAAGCTGATATTAGTAACTCTACGATTGCAAAAAATACGACCAGTACTACAGGTCATATTTTCCGAATGGCCAATGAAATCAGCCGTCCATTAAGTTCTTTCTTCACTTTTAGTGCTATTAATAACACGATTGTCGAAAATACTGCTCGCTCAACCATCTTTTATGACAATACTGGTAATTCGAGTCTGGCTTATAATGTATTAGCATTTAATCAGGGATTGTCTTGTGAATATGCCTTGAATGGTGGGAATCCAAGTAAAGAACAGGATGTAGATTTATTTACTGCTTATAATGCGATTCATACAAGTGGTTCCTCGCGCTGTGTATTACCTGAACTGGCAGAAAACAGTGTTTCAACGAATATTGATGTATCCAGTAATCAGATCACAGATCTATTAACTGCTTATATCGAACCTTCTGTAAATAACCGTTATTTAGGGATGTATTATCCAATTGATCGACAATCGAATACGGATCTGGTCAATATCGGTACAGAAAGTTGTGAAGAAATTGATCAGCGTGGAATTGAGCGGTTGACTAAGGCAACATTGTTATTTAATCCGGACGCAAAAAATTCCTGTGAAATTGGGGCGATCGAAATCCGGAACTTAACTGCAGCAGATATTTCTGGTCTAAAAAATAGTTCTTTAACAGAATTGCTGGATTATTATCAGGAAAATATTGATGATATTAATTCTATTCTGGCCGATAAGAATACAAAACCTGAGGAAATACAGGGCTTAAAGGAAGAGCTAAAAGAATATGAGGATCTTTTAAAATATACCAAACAATACCAGAAATATCGTGCCATATACGTTAATCCATTTATTTTGGTCATGCCTCAAGAAACTTTGAATAATTCTCAAGTACAAGCTAAAGCATTAAATTCACAAAATTATGAAATTAAAGTGCAATCTTTAGGTGTAGGGTCTTTATCTGGATCAGGCAGTTCATTAATTGTTCAAGGTGCGCCGAATGACCCAAATTTAAAATGTGAATGGAAGCCTGACTTAAACCGTATCATGATGTATCGTACTGATGGCAAAGTAACCAGTCTCTCGGATACGGAGTATTGCCGTTATACAATTAAAGACAAGCAGACAGGTGCCAGCAGTACAGGTATTTTGCAGGGCGCATTTGTAAATATTAAACCGATTGTAAAAAATGATGAATATAGAATTAGCGCAGAGAACAATCTGACCGTAACTGTGAATCCATTAGAGAATGACAGCGATGATGGTGATGGTCCACGGATGAATGGCAAGGCTGCTTTCTATCGTGATAAAGATGGTCGTGAGATTCCAATTCGCATTGTCAAGCTTCCTGCCGGAGTAAACCTTTCCGCAGAGCGAGAAGGACCATGCCCAGGAAATTTTGCAGGTGAAACCTGCTATGGTGGAAAATTGACTTTTAGTGTGAAAAATACTTTTAGTCAGTCAGATTATGATATGCAGTATCATGTTTTTGATGCAGATGAGTTGATGTCAGATACAGCAAGAATTAACTTAAAAAATACGGCTAAAAATACCAATACATCATCAAGTGGTGGTGGTTCATTTGGAATTTGGGGATTGTTCGGATTATTAGGTCTGGCAGGATATCGCCGAGTTAGAAAATAATTGCAGCATGAAAAAAGCCTCCAGATGGAGGCTTTTTTATTTAACTTAAATTAATGAGTTTTAGGTTGAGTGAGTTGCTGGTATTTCTGGATATATTCTTCACGGATCGCCAGTCGTTCTTCTGGTGTTGCTTTTTGCATCCGTGCCCCTAACTCCTTACGTTCCTGGCTGCTCATCATTTGCCAGGTTTCACGCATACGCTGCTTTTCAGCTTCAGGAAGCTGGGTGAACCAATCCATGCGTTGCTGTAAATTAATACGTTGCTGTTCAGGCATTTCTTTTAAGGACTGATAACGTTTAATTAATGCCAGTTGCTCGGAATCAGAAAGTGTATCCCAGGTTTCGTTGACCTGCGTATTGGCATCTTTGGAAAAAATCCAAAAACGTTCAAATCCCGCAAAGCTGGTTTGCAGGAAGCTGAATGCACAAAATGCAATTGCTAATCTTTTAGCTGCCATGTGGAACTTTGTCCTCACCTAAAACCATTAACATTTCCAGATCTTCAAGCATCTGTGGGGAGAGTTTGGGGGTAGATACTGCCTGAGTCTGAGGTTCGTTATGGCTGACAATATTCGGTAGCACTACCACGCCAGCAATCGCAGCAGCCAGAGCAAAGCCAGACATTTTTAGAAATGCAAAGCGTGAATGTTGTGCGTCCTGAATATGCTCCAGCACATGATTCATCACCACCGGTTTATCCTTGTGGTGCTGTGCCAGTCCATCAAGTTTGGAAGTTACTTGCTTTAAGAAATCATCTTGCTTCATTCGGATGATCCTCCCAGATATGGATTTAAGTGTGCTAGAGAGGCACGTAGACCTTGAATAGCACGGTGATAATGGGTTTTCACACTGCCTTCTGTACAGTTCATAATTTGCGCTGTAGTTTGAGTATCAAAGCCTTCCCAGGCTCTGAGCATAAATGCTTGCTGCTGACGCACAGGTAATTTGGCAATCGCCTCCTGAATTTCTTCAGCAGTTACTGCCTGATCCAGAAATTCTAAAGGTGAGGGCGTAGATTCATCTACCAGATTGTCAAATTCGACTTCGTCGTCATCAAGGCTGACTTTTTTGAAAAAGGAAAAGGGCTGGTTGCGACGTGCTTCTTTACGACGCCAATCCTGTAATTTGTTATTCAGAATCGTATAGAACAGGGGATACCACTCTTCAGTGCTTTTCTCTGCATAAGATTTATGCAAAGCAATAAAAGCTTCCTGAACCAGATCCATTGCGATCCCATGTTGTCCTTGAGTCGCACTTTCCATCATCACCAAAGCACGCCCAGTCACGTCCTGCATGAAATTTTTCAGGCGAGACTCTGCCGTACTCTTTAGAATACTCGCATCTTGTGACTGCAACGGTTTCGGTGCTAAATCCATAGAGATGGAAAATCCTGTCATTGGATACCCACCATTATTCCCAAGTTCATGTGCATATAACGTTGGGAATAACGATTTGGTTGACAATAAAACTTATTATTTTTGTAGTGTAATCTATTTTATAAATACACTGACTGGAATTAAAACAATGTAACCTAAATACCGTATTAGATACGTTGACGCACCATCTCAAAGAAACAGATAGAGCCTGCAATGGCAACATTCAGGGATTCCTGTCCACCTGGCTGTGGAATAGTCACCGCTTCGGCATGTTGCAGGGCATAGTCAGATACGCCTTGACCTTCATTGCCCAGAATCCAGACGCAGGCTTTACGCAAGTCTTTACTGTACAGGCTGCTAGAACGATGTGAGCTGGTGACATATACCGGAATCTTGAATTGCGGTAAAAGGTCTTCCAGTGCGATATTTTCAAAAGTTTGCAAAGAAAAATGCGCGCCCATACCTGCACGTAATACCCGTGGTGACCAAAGAGATGCTGAACCCTTAGTACAAATGACCTGATCAATACCGGCAGCTGCTGCTGAACGTAGCAGGGTGCCAACATTACCGGGATCCTGCACATTTTCAAGGATCAGAGTGTCAGCCGTAAAATCAAGTGCCTGGCTTGAGCTTGGAATATCGACAATCGCCATACATGCAATCGAAGTGCCTAAGGTACTCAGGTCCTTATAAAGCGATTCACCAATGACAAAGACCACACTGGTATATTTGTTTAAAATAATGTCGAAATCAGGATGCGCTAAAGCATGTTCAGTCGTGAAGATCGAATTGATTTTCTTGTTTTCATGTAACCATGCAAGACACAGGTGCGTGCCTTCAAGCACAGTCTGTCCTTGTTTTTTTCGATAAGAATTCTGTTCAATTAAACCGCGTAAGTGTTTAATTTTAGGATTGTCTTTGGATTCAAGGAAGATGGTTGGCATAAGAAGAAAGTCCACGGCAGTCAATCAAGGATCAACTGCCGTTTAAAAATTAGTGGTGGTAGCTGGTCACAAGCTCAACTTCATTTTTTGAGCCAATGATGACAGGAACACGTTGATGCAGATTTGTAGGTTCGATTTCAAGAATGCGGACACGACCAGTCGTTGATGCACCGCCAGCCTGTTCCATCAGCATACTCATTGGATTGGCTTCATACATTAAACGTAAACGACCTGCTTTCGTTGGGTCTTTTAAGTCGTATGGGTACATGAAGATCCCGCTACGGCACAAAATACGGTGAATATCGCCGACCATACAAGCGACCCAGCGCATATTGAAATCCTTAGCGCGAGGACCTGTTTTACCTGCCAGCAATTCATCGATATAACGCTGTACAGGCGCTTCCCAGTGACGCTGGTTCGATGCATTGATTGCATATTCTTTAGTATCAGCAGCTACCTGAATCGCTTCAGAAGTCAACAGGAACTCTTGAGTTTCAGGATCGAAAGTGAAGAATACCACACCAGCACCCACAGTCAGTGCCATCATGGTTGATGGGCCATACAGGACATAACCAGCAGCAACCTGATTGACACCAGCCTGCATGAAGTCTTCTGCCTGAGTTACACTATTTTTTGCGGGAAGAATCGAAAAGATAGTGCCCACACACATGTTGATATCAATATTGCTTGAGCCATCAAGTGGATCGAACAATACTAGATATTGACCATTTTCCTGTGCTGAAGTGAATTCATCCAGTTCTTCAGATGCTAAACCGCCTACATGTGGATGTACTTTTAATGCATCAATCAGATAATCATTAGAAATCACGTCCAGTTTCTTTTGCTCTTCGCCTTGAACATTTTCATGCTGAGCACTACCTAATACACCCGCTAGAGCACCTTTTTGCAGGAGTTGGTCAATACGCTTGCAGGTATTTCCAATTGTTTCAATTACTTGTGCAAGTTCAGGTGTGAGGTTCCCGCTTTGTTGTTGTAGGAATTGGGATAAGGTGCGGTATGACATAAGGGAAAAACTCCAAGACTTATAATCGGGGAAAAAAGATCAAAACGATATACGGCTATATTTTAGAGGAGAACGTCCGAAAAGGACAATTAAACTGAATTATTTGTTGTGATTTTGCCCTTGCAACTCCTGTGGAAAGTGCTATGTTGAATCAAAGGAAAAAATGATCATAGGAGCACAGAGATGACAACATTAAAGTTTGATGCGACTCCAACGCCGAGCGAAGCGATTAATCTCGATGAAATTTCTGAAGACAAGATGAAAGAAGCGTGGAAGGATTACGAAGCAAAACCTGAATATAAAAAATTCAATAAACACGACATGATTGAATCCATGCAAACTGCAGAAGAAGGTGAAGGCAAAGAGTAATTTTATTCTTTGATCTTTCAAATATCCCTCTAATAAAAAAGCACTCGATTGAGTGCTTTTTTATGAATGATGTATTATTTAAATGATCACTTATTTTAGTAGTGGTGGAACAGCTTCGTAGTTGATTTCTACACGGCGGTTTTCTTTCCACGCACTTTCATCATGGCCAGGATTAACTGGCATTTCTTTACCATAGCTCACTGCTTCAAGTTGGCCTGCATTTACACCAGAAGTAATCAGGAAACTTTCTACTGCTTTGGCACGACGTTCACCAAGCGCCATGTTGTATTCACGTGTACCGCGTTCATCTGTATGGCCTGTCAGAGCTACACGAGAATTGGCATTTGCCATCAGGAACTGGGCATGTGCTTGCAGAGTACGGATATCGTCATTGCTCAGTTCACTGCTGTCATAGTCAAAGTGAACTACACGTTTAGCTAAATAAGCCTTATTTTCCGCAGTTACACCTTTAGCAGATGCACCGGCCATATTTTGAGCACTTAAAGCTGCATCTTCACTTAGACCTTCAGTGTTTACAGTGGTGGTGCCACTGGTATCCAGGTTGCCAGTTTGGACTTCAGCTGCTGGTTTACGGCTGGCACAACCAGTCATTACGACTGCAGCTGCAAGTAAAGGAAGTGCAAATAATTTTACTTTGTTCATTCTTCATCTCCATGAAGGTTGATTATGGGGTAAAGCATTTATAAATATTGAACTATTATTTTGGTGCCCAAGCAGGTTCGCGGACTTCACCTGTTTCACTTGGCAAATTCATGCGGAACCGGCCATCGAGAGACATAATGGATAACAATCCACGGTTACCTTCGCGAGTGGCATAGACCACCATCTGACCATTTGGCGAGAAGCTAGGTGATTCATCCAGGCTGGTTGGCGTCAGGATATTGGTCACACCTGAGCTAATATCCTGTACAGCCACTTTATAGTTACTGCCACTTGGACGATGAACCAATGCAAGTTTCTTACCATCTGCACTTAAGGTCGCGCGGGCATTAAATGCGCCACGGAAAGTCAGACGTTTAGTACTTTCATTATTGAAATCATAGCGGTAAATCTGCGGAGAACCACCACGATCTGAAGTAAAGATAAATGATTTTCCATCCGGCGCATAACGTGCTTCTGTATCAATTGCGCTATCGTTGGTCATGCGTTTTAACTGGCGTGTTTCCAGATTCATCTGATAGATTTCCGGGTTGCCGTGCATAGATGCAGTGAACAGCATGCTCTTGCCATCTGGAGAGAAGCTTGGTGCACCGTTTAATCCACGGAAGCTGGCCAGCTTTTCACGTTGACCAGTCGCCAGATCCTGTACATAAATGGCCGGACGTTTGGTTTCAAAAGATACATATGCAATTTTTTTCGCATCCGGTGTCCAGGCAGGTGACAGGATTGGATCACGCGAAGTCAAAATAGTCTTTGGCTGTTCACCATCCGTATCGGCAATCTGCAAGGTATAACGCTGCTCAGGCGTTGCCGGGTTACGTAAGACATAAGCAATACGGCCAGTGAAATCTCCTGGAATACCGGTTAATGCCTGATAGATGGCATCACTGATCATATGGGCTGCCTGACGGGTACGTGAAGCAGGAACAGTCAGCAACTCATTCAGTAAGTATTGACGCTTTTCGACATCATAGAGTTGATACTGAATGCTATAAGAACCATCCGGATTGGTCTTGGATGAACCGGTCACCACATAGGGTACGCCTGCAGCTGCCCATGCTTCAGCATTTGGCGAATTTAATTGTGCTGTAGCAGGTAAATTCTTCGAGGCACTGGCAAATTTTCCAGAACGATTCAGGTCATTTTCCACCACCGGATAAATACTCTGATCCTGGCTAAAAGGCACAATGGCAATTTTAGGAGCAGCTTCAGGAGCTTTGGTAATTTCCAGATGCAGTTGGGCCTGAGACTGGGTCGCAGTGACCGCACCCAAAGTGGTCATGATTGCAAGGCAGAGTAGGTGTTTGCGTGTCTTTTCCATCATTCGTTATTTACTCAAATCAACGGAGTTATTTATAAGTGATTGGGCTACATCATCGCATGGATTTATGCGAAATAGACCACGAATTTATCATCAAACTGTTATATCACTATGGGGGTGATTATTATTTAATCTGTTTCAATTGAAGTTTAACTCAAAAAAACAGCCATAACACTTTTTCTTTATTATGGCTGTTTTTCATTAATGAGCTGTAAAGGTTGAAGTAAAACTTCGTGCTTCACGGCGTGCATCCGGATCTGAAGGCATTGGATAAGGTGCAGCAGCACGTACTGCCGCTTCTACACTGGCTTTCATATCTGGATCACTGGCACTCACCACCACAGAAACCACAGAACCACTATCGCTCAAAGTGACCCGAGCAGTCGCTTTCTGGCCTGAGGAGCCCACTGGGGTATCCCATGCACGTCTGATTTTATTTTCGAAATCACGTTTTGCAGTAGAGGCAATTCGCTTAGATTCCGCTTTTTTCTGTGCAGCTTCTTCAGCAGCCTGTTTGGCTGCAGAGGCTTTGGCATCAGCTTCTGCTTTGGCTTTCGCATCTGCATCTGCTTTAGCCTTTGCCGCAGCCTCAGCTTTATGTTTAGCATCCGCCTCAGCTTTAGCTTTTGCAGCGGCATCAGCTTTATGCTTGGCATCAGCATCCGCTTTGGCCTTCGCAGCCGCATCGGCTTTACGTTTAGCTTCGGCCTCTGCTTTAGCTTTCGCCGCAGCGTCAGCTTTGTGCTTGGCATCTGCTTCCGCTTTAGCCTTCGCAGCCGCGTCAGCTTTATGTTTAGCATCCGCCTCTGCTTTAGCTTTTGCAGCCGCATCGGCTTTACGTTTAGCTTCGGCATCTGCCTTGGCTTTTGCCGCAGCATCCGCTTTTGCCTTGGCTTGAGCCTCTGCTTTTTGCTTGGCGGCTAAATCAGCCTTTTTCTGCGCTTCAAGTTTGGCTTTTTGCGCAGCATCGGCTTTACGCTGTGCTTCTACTTCAGCCTTACGCGCTGCTTCAGCTTCGGCTTTAGATTTTTGTGCAGCCTCTGCTTTGGCTTTGGCAGCAGCCTGTTTTGCCTGGTCAGCAGCTTCAGCACGTTTTGCTGCTTCGGCTGCTTGCTGGGCGGCTTTGGCTTGAGCAAGCTCTGCTGCTTTGGCTTCTTGCTGAGCTTTTTGAATATCGATCTGTGGGGGTGCTGGTGCAGGCTGCGGTGCCGGAGGTGTCGGTGCAGCTGCTGTTGGCACTACAGGCGCAGGCTCTACACTCGGTTCAGCAGTTTGGGTAATTTCTTCTGCAATATTTTCATGTGCAGTTTCTTCAAACTCAGTTTCTTCACGAGTCACCGGCTTGAGGTCTTCAGGTTTAATTAAGACCGTTTTAATCTGTTTTGGCGGTTCAGGTGGCTTACTCATGCCCAGAAAAAGCAGGCCCACCAAAGCAACTGCATGGATTCCTAGTGTAAACCCAATCGCAATTGCTTTCTTCTGAAACGGTGGTTTCTGATAATTTTTCATACTTTATTCTAATGGCTTGGTCAGTAAACCCACTTGGGACAAACCCGCATCCTGCAGGCTTGACATTAAGGCCATCACATCGCCATAAGGGCGGGTGGTATGACCATTGATCACGACATTGAGGACCTTGTTTTCACTTTCCGCAGTGCTTTGCGCTTCTATCAAAGTCTGCGTCAAAGCCTCTAGGGTGACAGGACCTGTGGTCTGATTTTTATATTCCAGAAAATAAGTACCATCTTCTTTTAAAGTGACGATCGTAGGCGCATCTTTGGATTCGATTGGCAAGCCATTGGCCTGCGGCAAATCGACCTTGATGCCACTGGTAATCATTGGGGCAGTCACCATGAAAATGACCAGAAGTACCAGCATCACATCGATGTAGGGCACCACATTCATGTCACTTTTCAGTGGTTTTTTAATGCGCTCGAAGCGTCCTGAACGTTGAATGGCCATTAGTCATTGTCCTGCGTAGCGCCCACAGATTGACGTTGCAGCAGCGCCACCATTTCTTCAGCGAATAGGGCACGGTCAGAGTACAGTGCTTCACCTTTAGATGTGAAATGGTTAAAGGCTAAAACCGCAGGAATTGCAGCAAATAAACCAATCGCCGTTGCAATCAGGGCCTCTGCAATACCAGGTGCGACAGTGGCCAAAGTGACCTGATCCACATCTGCCAGGCCAATAAAGGCATTCATGATGCCCCAAACGGTACCAAACAGACCGACATAAGGAGCAACTGAACCAATACTGGCCAGCGCACCCAAGCCTTGTTCCAGATGTCCCTGATCACGACTTAAACCTACACGCAGAATACGCTCAGTACCTTCAATTGACTGGGCAGTTGGAGCATGGCGTTTTTTAAGTTTAAGGAACTCGCCCAGACCCTGATAGAAGATATCTTCCAGACCAGTACGTTTGGAATTGAGCTGGGCATTGTTATAAAGCGTCTTGAGTTCGGCACCTGACCAGAAAATTTTCTGGAAATGATCGTCGTCAGCCTGAGCCTTTTTATAGCTCATGGTTAACTTAGCAATCAGGTACCAGCTGTACAACGAGGCTAACAGGAGAGAAAGCATCACCAGTTGTACGACAGGGCTTGCTTGTAAAATAAGATCTGAGACTTGAAGAGATGATTCTAACTGAGTTGCCATAGCTGTTACGTGTGCCAAATAATTTTTTTAGTCTTGTTCCAATTCTTTATGAATCAGTTCGCGGATTTCATCAGGAAGTCGACGTGGTTTCATGTCTGCACTAATACATGCCAACTCGACCTCACCAGATGCAAGCATGATTTCACCACGATAAATATTTTGTTGCAATACAAATGATGAAGCTTTACATGAAATGACACGTGCAGTCACGGTAATCAGGTCATCCATGAGGATTGGACGCATATATTTGACATTAATTTTGTGCACAACAAAGTTATAGTCGGACTGATGCCAGTAGTGACTCACTCCGGAAGCACGTAACCATTCAGTACGGGTACGTTCCATATAGCGAATATGGTTAGCGTGGTAGACAATGCCACCCGCATCAGTATCTTCAATATAGACGCGGATATTGAATTCAAAGTGATTCGCCATAGTTTTGTTCCATGCAGATTTTACGAAATTATTGCTTGTTTTTGGAGGCTGGAGCAGGCTTAGAATTTGCCTTATTCATTCCAAAAGTCAAGCAATTTAGCGCGTCAAAGTTTAGCACTGTGAGCTTTGAGACCAATGGCACAAGATGTCAAATCTGGATGGAGTAGGGGCTAAGCCAGTACGGAACGACCAATTGCTTATTAATACGGCGAAGTAAAAGCATGAATGAGACCAGTCACTCATGCTGGAGGAACTAAGAATCAGCTTTTGTTATTTTGCTTCCAGCTCATTTGTACCTGATTGGCTACTTTCGGATAATCCAGAATAAAACGGACATGACTTTCTACGCCGGTTCTTAAAGTCGCATCATCGACTATAAAATTCGGGTTATGGTTCGGTGCTGCTTTGGCTGGGTCCTGATCTGCTGGCGTTGCACCGACGAAGACAAACAATGAGGGCATCAGCTTGCCATAATAAGCAAAGTCTTCACTGGCGCTGGCATTGTTATCGAGCAGATGCAGTTTATCTTCACCGTTCACCTTAGCCAGAGACGGACGCATCAACTCGGTCAAGGTTTTATCATTGGTAGTAACAGGTGCATAGGGCGCAATTTCTACTTTGACTTTGACATCATTGGCTGCGGCATTGTGTTCCAGCATTTTCGGCAAGTCTTTTAAAATGCCTTGACGCACATCTTCACTATTAGAACGAATCGTACCGACCATATTCACCTGATTAGGAATTACGTTTCCTGTGGCACCACCCTGAATACTTCCAATACTGACCACGCCCATGCCTTTGGTCAGATCTGCTTTGCGGCTCACCAGACTTTGTAAATTATTAATCATCTGTGCAGAAGCATAAATTGGATCGCGACCTGCCCAAGGCATTGAACCATGTACCTGATGGCCATCTACCTGAATACGTAAATGATCCGCACTATTGAGAATCGCACCATCTTTATAGAAAATATTGCCGCTTGGCATACCCGCCATCACATGCATTCCAAAAATGACTTCAGGCTGAGGATTCTTGAGTGCACCATCAGCCAGCATTTTACGTGAGCCGATCTGATCGCCCTGGCTAAAGTTATCAATATCTGCACCGCCTTCTTCAGCAGGCTGGAATACAAAAACCACAGTTCCGGCAATCTTATCTTTATTGGCAGCGAGCACTTTGGCTGCACCTAGTAGCATTGCGGTATGCGCATCATGACCGCAGGCATGCATCACATAAGTTTCCTTGCCTTGATAAATACCTTTCTGCTTGCTGGCAAAAGGTACAGCTGCCGTTTCCTGAATCGGCAAGGCATCCATATCTGCACGTAATGCCATGACGGGGCCAGGTTTTGAACCTTTTAGAACGCCGATCACACCTGTTTTGGCATAGCCTTTACGTACTTCAATACCATAGGACTTTAATTCTTTTTGTACTAATTCCGAGGTTTTGAATTCCATATTGCCCAGTTCAGGATATTGGTGAATATGCTGGCGTAGTTTGATGGTATGCGCTTCGGCTGCTTTAACAGAATCATCTACCCAATCTGCTAAAGCCAGTTGACTGCAAAATAAAAGAGGGAGACAAAATGAAAGCGTCTTATGCATGTTCATATCAGGGAGAACCTTAAAAATCTGAATAGAGTTAAAGAGATGCCTGAGCATTACATAATGCACTACATTTGACCAAAACCCTCTGAATATGGATTTCATACCTTTTCGGTATATTCATTTTTAGTACTTGCTGATAAAGGGAATTTTACAGAGGTAGATATTGTAAAATTATGTAATTATAAAAATTTAACGGTCTATTTTATTTAAAAAATTCAAACTAATAGGGAATTATTAAAAGGAATTTGTATCTGATTTAAAAATCTTTCATTATCTAAGTTTCAACTATTTCTCTAAGTTAAATACTATTTTGGCATTAAAGTTGCTTTGATTATTTCATAATTATTATTGATAAAATTTAAAAGAAATAGCCTAAGTATTTGCTTAAAGAGCAATAACTATAATAGCTAAATAAACTACTTAATAATAAAGATTCGAGTTTGTGCTTTTGGAGCTAATTGATTGCAGTAGTCAATTAGCTCTTTTTCTTTATGATAAAAAATGGCTAAGCCAAAAGAATTTTAACCCTTACTTCGGCTCAGGCGGCGTTATGCCAAACTGTAAATAAGCCATATTGGTCGCAATACGACCGCGCGCAGTACGCATCACATAACCTTGCTGAATCAGATAAGGCTCAATCACATCTTCCAGCGTACCTGAATCTTCTGCCATTGCTGCTGCCAAAGCTTCTACACCCGCCGGGCCACCATCAAAGCGTTCTAGCAACATCGACAGGTAACGACGGTCGAGAGTATCCAAGCCATCTTTATCCACGTTCAACATATCTAATGCACGTTGAGCCATTTCCTGAGTGACTTCACCTGTGCCTTTGACTTGAGCATAGTCACGTACACGACGCAATAAACGGTTGGCAATACGCGGTGTACCACGTGAACGACGTGCAATTTCTTTTGCGCCATCTTCGGTCATTGGAACATCCAAGAGGCTTGCAGAACGTTTCACAATATGAGTGAGGTCATCGACTGAATAGAATTCCAGACGCTGCACAATCCCGAAACGGTCACGAAGTGGAGAAGTGAGTAGACCAGCACGTGTGGTTGCAGCGACCAAAGTAAATGGTGGTAAGTCCAATTTAATCGAACGGGCAGCAGGGCCTTCACCAATCATGATATCCAGCTGGTAGTCTTCCATGGCTGGATAAAGGATTTCTTCAATCACAGGTGACAAGCGGTGAATCTCGTCAATAAACAGAACATCACCTTCCTCAAGATTGGTCAGCATTGCTGCCAGATCGCCCGCACGTTCTAGTACTGGGCCAGAAGTCGATTTGAGATTGCCACCCATTTCACGGGCAATAATATTCGCTAACGTCGTTTTACCCAGACCTGGAGGTCCAAAGATCAAAGTATGATCGAGGGCTTCTTCACGGCCACGGGCTGCGCCAATGAAAATTTCCATCTGCTCACGAACCACCGGCTGACCGATGTAGTCATCGAGGGAAGTTGGGCGGATGGCGCGATCAAAATGATCTTCGGGTTTTTCAGAACCACTGATGAGACGGTCTTGCATATCTATTAACTTAATCTCTTTATTGAAGCTGTTTGATGCTGCGGAAACAGCCTCAAATAATGATTTGTGTTTAGCTGCCATTGTGTAGGCGTTGTTTTACTTTTGAAAGATCAAAAGTAACAAAAATCTTTTGTTGAGTTGAGGGTACGTCCTGTACCCCAACTCAACTGGCGACATCCATGTCGCCAAAGCTCGAACAAATTTTGGATTGAAAATTTGCTCATAGGTAAATTGCTTATTTATTCATCGACTTTAATGCCGCGCGGATAATATCGCTGGCTTCAGTAAATTCACCTTTGGCAGCGTTCACCAGTTTTTGTGCTTCAGCAGGTTTATAGCCCAATGACTGTAATGCAGCTTCCGCTTCAGCCACGGCTGAATTGCCCATAAACTGAATTTGTGGAGCTGTCGAATTGCTTGGAGCAGTGCCAGCAGACATGGCTTTAAAGCGGTCGCGCAGTTCAATCATTAAACGTTCAGCAGTTTTCTTGCCGACTCCAGGCACTTTAACCAACGTATTTACATCTTCATTCTCAACAGTATGGATCAGCATCTCCACGCTTAATGTTGAAAGAATGCCAAGTGCCATTTTCGGGCCAACACCGTTCACTTTTAATAAGGTACGGAAAATGGTTTTTTCCTGAGTATTTAAAAAACCATACAGTAATTGTGCATCTTCACGTACGGCCAGATGTATCCATAGGGTAATTTTCTGGCCTTTTTGCAACTGACAGAAAGTGGTTAAAGGGGTATCAATCTCATAACCTACACCATTCACATTTAATAATACAGTCGGTGCTTCCAGCGCCAGCACTTCACCAATCAGACATCCAATCATCTTTTATCATTACTCAATTCAGTTTTGCAGCATAGTAGTCAGCATTTTCAAGAAAGGCAAAATCTCCTTCTGCAAAACAGGTAATTTTGCTACAATAGGCATCTAATCCAGTCAGATGTTTTATAACAATCCGGCCTTATTACCCTGCAATTCCTGTGACAGGTTATAAGCCTGATGATCCGAAAATTTCGAGATAATATCTAATACCTGCATAATATTGTCATAATGGCTGTCTTTAAAGTTTGCACCTGAACGTTGCAGAATCGACATTAACCGCTGTTCCTTAAAGCTCAGGTTTTTATGCGGTGTGGTCAGAGGAATAAAAGCATCCAGAATATTTTGTAGACTTTGATGGGCAATGATCTCTAAGCCTGCTTTCTGCGGATGTTCAAAAATCTTGTCACGTGCCAGTTCTTTGGCACGATTAATACCACTTTCAATATCTGAGGAACAATACTGTAGTAAGGTGCCTTGTAACTGGCCAGACAGAATCTGGTCATGATGGCGTGCAAAAGCAGTCGTCACTTCATTCACCAGACGTTTCATCACACGGCCACGCAGGGCAGCAATTTTCTGTTGCCAGGTCGTGTCAGGCATGCCGATTTCAGAAGGCGTGCCATAATCTCCGAGCAGATTTAAAAATACCGGTTCCACTTCAGCATAGCTGAGCATGTTCAAGCTGATGCCATCTTCTAGGTCAATCAGGGCATAGCAGATATCATCGGCTGCTTCGAGTAGATAGGTCAGTGGATGACGACAATATCGATACTCGCCGAGCTGGATTAGTCCAAGCTCTTCCGCAATTTGCTTTAAAATCTCTTTTTCTGCCTGATAGCAGCCAAACTTGGCGCGGCTACTGGCAGGCAAATCTACTTGTGATGCCATGGTTTTTGACAGCCACGGATATTTTAAATAAGCGCCCAAAGTAGCATAGGTCAGGCGCATACCACCATCATTTGGATGATAGTCAATCTTGGTTAGAAGCCGCAGGCCTTGGGCATTGCCTTCAAACTGACGCACATCTGCTTCCTGTTCAGGGCTTAAATCTTTTAAGAAGTCAGTATGTGATACATCATCAAACCATTCGCGGATCGCATATTCACCGGCATGGCCAAAAGGCGGGTTGCCAATATCATGGGCCAGACAAGCGGCTTGAATGATGGCGCCCACATCAGCGGGAGACACCCAAGGGGGAAGCTGATCTTTAATTTTCTCTGCGGCAAGCATTCCTAGCGAGCGGCCAATACAGGAGACTTCCAGTGAATGCGTCAGGCGAGTATGAATACCATCGTGCTGGGTTAAAGGATGCACTTGGGTTTTGCGGTTTAACTGCCGGAAGCTTTGCGAAAAAATAATACGGTCATAATCTTTATGAAACGGGCTGCGTGCCAGTTCAGTGCTCTGCTTTTTACTACCAATCCGAACTGTCGAAAGCAGTTCTAACCAACGCATTTGAGTCATTTATCATTATTCAGTGATCCACTATTTGCATCATGCCAAAAAACTAGCTCCTGCACTAGGGTAGTGCGACATGAATTGTCTTGCTGCATATGGTTATTTCAGTCAGCTGGAAAAGACTGAGATTAAAAATCGAAATCATCAAATGAACAATAAAAAGCAGGCTCAATGGCCTGCTTTTTGTTTAAGGCGAAGAATCAGATTAGCTCTTCGCCATTTTTCTTGGCCTGTTGTGTGTCTTTATAGACATTCAGGCAAATCGTGAACAAGACCAAGCTTGCCACCAATGGCCAAAAAAGTACATATAGGGTCAATAATTGACTTGTCATCTGAAATCTCCTTATTTACTTTTCTCAGATAGCTGGTGGAACTCAATCACCATCTTATTGATTTTTTTAAAATCAAATCGTTCTTTACTGTAGACCAGCGTCAACACAGTACATACCAGTGCACTACTGCCATAAGCTGTTAATGAGCTTAACAAGGTGCCGTATTCGTGCAAGAAGCCGATGGTCCATGGCATGAAGCCAATACTGGCCAATATGCCAACGACCAGACCCACTTTCTTGCCGAAGAAACCAAAGGTCATCAGTCCCAGCACCACACCAATCCCCAAGGTTGCAACGAGTTCAAAGCCAAGTGCGATCAATCCCTGAATCGGAAGCCATTCAAAACGTACTATCAGAAAGCTGAAAAATGCGAGGCCCACTGACCAGTTAAAGGCCCGTGCATTCACCTTGTCCCAATACAGGCTGACAATCACTGGGAACACAATAGATCCCCAAAGCGCACCCACAAAAATCAGCATCGATAAAATGTCAAATTTCAAGGTGGCAATCACAATTCCAAGCATGGTGGCAACGATCATGGTCATACGGCCAATGAATAGCATTTTCTTTGGATCAGGGCGGTTTTTCGCAATCTGTTTGCCATAAATGTCCGTCATGACAATCGCAGACAGGGCAGACAGATCCGAGTCAGCGGTAGAAGACAGGGCTCCAATCACCATGATAAATAACAGCGCAACCATAAATGGCGAAAGATAAGTCGCTGCCATTTGTGGAATCAGGTTATTCAGGTTGCCATCAATGGGCTGAATACCTGCAAATAGTGCCAATAACCCCAGCATGCCTAGACCAATGACAATTGCAGCATAACCAATGGTTGCAGTGATAAAACTTGGTTTGATCAGGTCTTCACGGACTGCAAACAGGCGCTGGGCAATGGTCTGATTACCAATCGCGTAGGCCAATACGGCAACAAAAAACGGTGCACCTTGTTCCAGAAAGGCTGTTTTAGAGAAAAAATCCAGCTGTTCTGATTGCAGGTTATGAATCCCGCTTTGAAACAGGGAGGGTCCGCCTAAGGTAAAGAACAAGGTTGGAATAATGATCACAGCCGCGACAATCATTGCCACCAGCTGACCGAAATCGGTAAAGACCGAGGAACGGAACCCCGACCAAAGGGTATAGGACAGCACACCGATGCCGGTAATCAGCACGCCATGGATAAAGCTTAAAGGAGATAAAATCTCAACCAGTGCCCCAGCGGCGGTAAAGTTCACCATCAGGCTGATCACGCTACCCACAATATTGGAACCCGCCAGAATCATCTGGCTTTGATTGCCATGCCGGGCATGCATGATTTCTGCCAAAGTATGTGCATTAGGCGCCAGTTCACGAAAGCGCTTGCCAAAGGGATAGATAAATAAAATCATCAGCGCACCCCATAAACCATAGTGGAGGGCACCGGAAACGCCGTATGTATATCCGGATGAAGCTGCTGCATAAAATGATGCGGCCCAAATCCAGGTGGCGGTCATACTGGCCGCAGACATTCCAAATCCGATGGAGCCATTCGAGACCATGTAGCCATCAACATTTTCATTTTTCTGTTTAATACGTAACGATAGTAAAAAAGTGATGCCATAGAAAAGCACCATCAATAGTACAGTTGCTGTACTAGTGAATTGAAACATACATACTCCTTAAGCGGGTCACCTTTTGTTTTTGAAAATTAAATCATTGGTGACAGATTAAGGCTCTAAAATAGACAGAGCAGTGAAGCTATAGAACATCAAAAAATTAGTGTCCGAATATAGAATTTATATTCATCTCTACAGCAGAAAGGAAAAACCATTGCCAAGCCCAGAATTTGGACAATTCCTCAGCAATTCGGCTAGAGCTTAACATAAAATCATCAAATTTACTGATGAAGTGTCTATTTGGTAAGATTCTTAGCTGATATAGAAGTGTGAGCCTGTTATTCTGTTAGTTGAATAAAAAAGAAAATTTTCTATATTTTTCAGCAATTACAAATATTTATTTTAAACTTTTCGAGTTAAATAAAACCTGAGAATACGGCTTAAATAAAAAAGGTAACAAAATTTTATTATTAATCATTTCTTCATTATTTTTTTATATAAACCTCATAATTCCTGGTAAATTTCCTCATAAATATAAGTGGTATTTTGCTATTTATATTGTGTTTTTTACGCATAATAGAGCTCATGAATAAATGATGAAATTTCAAAATATTGGATATGGTGGGGGATTTTGTCGATATATTTTTTGGTCTTTTAGATGAGTAAATTTCGCTTAATTATGATCTGAGAAGATAAAAATCAAATATAAAAAAATAAAAGGCCCAAATAAGAAACTTTATTTTTATTCTTTTAGAAGGTGAGAATAGATGTCCGGTTTTTTCCCGCAGATGATGTCAGATTAAAATACCACTCAGTATTAATTATTCTTTCATAGAGGGGAGTAATTTGCCTCTGTTACTGTAATGGCGGAGATCAGCGGAGAACAGTTCCTTGTAGTACAGAAAACGGCAGAAGACCTTTAACCAGTTTTCTAATCTTAGAAGTCAAAGTTAAGAGTCAATCAAAAGAATCAAAAACAGTCTGCAAAAAATACGACTTCATTAAATCTTGTAATCAAGTATTTCATTTTGGCCTAAATAGGAGTTTTGGCAGGTCATGACAATAAAACCTGAATTTGATTTTGTCCCGATTGTTGTTGAAAAATAATACAATTTTTATGCAGAAAATTATTCTGAAGCGGTTTTGATTTTTCTTGAAAAAAATGTGTTAACCTGTGCGACTACATTCAATTTTCCTAACTGAAAATAAACGGAATATTTTAAAAGTCCAGGATATTTCAGGCGTAGTTTTCTGATTTGGCATCTAGCCGATTTCCTTATTTCACAGTAGAATATGCGCTCTCTCAAGTCACATTGTGGCATGGTCGCTCGATCATCCCGTGGAGCCAAAATCAGCATGTTTATCGTTGCCGGTGCACCTGCACATTCTTCTTTTAAGAAAGCTCAACTACTCACACGTTTATCGTCAATTAGTTCTGTTCAATCACTAGAAAGTCAATTTGTTTATCTTTTTGACCAAGCGCTCAACGAGCAACAACAGCAATCCGCTTTACAGCTTCTCAACGATGGTCAATCATTTGAACTGCGCCAGGCTGCAAGTGATGAAATCCAGATTCTGGTGACACCGCGTGTCGGCACGATTTCACCGTGGTCATCAAAGGCAACTGATATTTTTGCCAACTGTAATACACCGGTTCATCGTTTAGAACGCGGTGTTTTGTTTACTTTGAAAGGCGAAAAAGAGCTTTCTAAAGAAGCATTACAGATCTTGCATGACCGCATGACTGAAAGCGTTTTCAATGCGATTGAAGATGCTGCAGTATTATTTACTGAAACTGCTCCGAAACCTTTGAACTCGATTGATATCTTGGGTCAAGGTAAAGAGGCATTGGTAAAAGCCAATAATGAGTTCGGTTTTGCGCTGTCTGAACAGGAAATTGATTACCTGACAGAGGCATTTACTAAACTGGGTCGTAACCCGAACGACATCGAACTGATGATGTTTGCTCAGGCAAACTCAGAGCACTGCCGTCATAAAATCTTCGGTTCTGAATGGACGATTGATGGTGAAGTTCAACCATTGTCATTATTCCAGATGATCAAAAATACCTATAAAGAATCACCAACAGACGTATTGTCAGCTTATAAAGACAATGCATCGGTGATTGTTGGTTTTGATACGCAACGTTTCTACCCAACTCAAGAAGATAACGGTCAACACGTTTATAAATACAAGAGCCAGGCCGCTCACATCCTGATGAAAGTGGAAACTCACAACCACCCAACAGCAATTGCACCATTTGCTGGTGCAGCAACTGGTTCAGGCGGTGAGATTCGTGACGAAGGTGCGACTGGTCGTGGTGGTAAACCGAAAGCTGGTTTAACGGGTTTCACCGTATCTAACCTAAATATTCCTGGTTTTGAACAGCCTTGGGAAGAAAACTACGGCAAACCTTCACGTATGGCATCTCCACTTCAAATCATGATTGAAGGTCCATTGGGTGGTGCTGCGTTTAACAATGAATTTGGTCGCCCAGCATTAACGGGTTACTTCCGTACCTTCGAACAAAACGTCAATGGCGAAGTGAAAGGTTTCCATAAGCCAATCATGATCGCGGGTGGTTACGGTAATATCCGTCCAGACCACGTGGAAAAAGATGCGATTCAACCAGGCGATCTACTGATCGTGCTTGGCGGTCCAGCCATGCTGATCGGCCTTGGCGGTGGTGCTGCATCATCTGTAGACAGCGGTAAACTGGGTGAAAACCTGGACTTCGCTTCTGTACAACGTGAAAACCCGGAAATGGAACGCCGTTGTCAGGAAGTCATCGATACTTGCTGGCGTATGGAAGATGAAAACCCAATCGTTTCTGTACATGACGTCGGTGCGGGTGGTATCTCGAATGCGATGCCTGAGCTTGTAAATGACCATGAGCTAGGTGCGGTGCTTGATCTGCGTAAGATCCCATCACTTGAGCCAGGCATGTCACCAATGGAAATCTGGTCAAACGAAGCGCAAGAGCGTTATGTGCTTGCGATCCGTCCAGAATCTCTACCGTTATTCGAATCGATCTGTGCACGTGAACGTTGTCCGTTTGCAGTACTCGGTGAAGCGACTGAAGCACGTCACTTAACTGTTGAAGATCCATTGTTCGGCAACAAGCCAGTGGATATGCCAATGCAAGTCATGCTTGGTGGTACACCGCGTATGAGCCGTTCATATGAAACTGCTCCGCGTAAAGGCGATGACTTTGATGCGTCTAAAGTGACTGATCTGAAAGATGCGATTTATCGCGTGATCAAGAACCCGACTGTGGCTTCTAAATCATTCCTGATCACCATTGGTGACCGTTCGATCACCGGTATGGTGGCACGTGATCAAATGGTCGGCCCATGGCAGGTTCCTGTAGCAGATACTGCGGTAACGACTACCAGCCTTGTCGGTTACACGGGCGAAGCAATGGCAATGGGAGAACGTCCACCAGTTGCATTGCTAAACCCAGCGGCTTCTGCACGTTTATCAGTTGCTGAATCGATCTCGAACATCATGTCTGCGAAGATTGATCAGATCAGCGACATCAAACTGTCTGCAAACTGGATGGCGGCTGCAGGTCAACCAGGCGAAGACCAAGCCTTGTTTGAAGGCGTAAAAGCCATCGGTATGGAAATGTGTCCTGCACTGGGTATCGCAATTCCAGTCGGTAAAGACTCATTGTCTATGCGTACCACTTGGAATGACGAAGGTGAAGACAAATCTGTGACTTCTCCAATGTCAGGCGTGATCACTGCATTTGCACCAGTGACAGATGTTCGCAAAACATTGACGCCTGAACTGAAAAATATTGATTCTGTACTGGTTCGTATTGATCTGTCTAAAGGTCAGTTCCGTCTAGGTGGTTCAATCCTGGCTCAGGTGTATAAAGCCATCGGTTCTGTGACTCCAGATGTCGACAGCTTCGATGACTTCAAAGCATTCTTTGCACTGGTTCAAGATTGGAACAACCGTGGTCTGATCAAGGCTTACCATGACATCGGTGATGGTGGTTTATTAGCGACTGTTGCAGAAATGATGTTTGCTGCACGCTTAGGTGTGGCGCTAGAAGACCAATCAGTTGAAGCATTGTTCGCTGAAGAAATCGGTGCAGTTCTGCAAATTGCGAAAGCAGATTGGGAAGCATTGCAAGCAGAAATCGCTGCTTCTACTCTGAAAGATGCGATCTCTGTAGTTGGTACAGTGAATAACTCTGACCAGTTATCTGTAAATGGTCTGGTACTTGAGCGTGCTGACCTGCAAGTGGCTTGGACTGAAGTTTCTCATCAAATCCAGCGTCTGCGTGACAACGTAGAAACTGCTGATCAAGAATTTGCATTAGTAACAGACAAAGCGCACAAAGGTTTGATTGCTCAACCGACATTTGATCTGAACGAGCAAATCGAAGCGCCGTACATCAATTCACGTCGTCCAAATATGGCAATTTTGCGTGAACAGGGTGTGAATGGTCATGTAGAAATGGCAGCAGCATTCGACAAAGTCGGCTTCAATACCGTTGACGTACACATGAGTGACCTGCTCGCTGGTCGTATCAGCCTGGATGACTTCGAAGGTCTGGTCACTTGTGGTGGCTTCTCTTACGGTGACGTATTGGGCGCAGGCGGTGGCTGGGCGAAATCAGTATTGTTCAATCAGCAACTTCGTGACCAGTTCGAGAAATTCTTTAATCGTCAGGAAACCTTCTCTTTAGGGATCTGTAACGGTTGTCAGATGTTGTCTCAATTGGCTCCACTGATTCCAGGTGCAGATGCTTGGCCTCGTTTCCATCGCAACAAGTCAGAAGTATTTGAAGCACGTAGCGTCAATGTTCGTGTAGAGAAATCTCACTCTGTATTATTAGAAGGCATGGAAGGTTCAATTCTTCCAATCGCTGTGGCACATGGTGAAGGTCGCGTAGTAGCATCGGCTGAAAACATTGCTGCATTGAATGCCAATAATCAGGTGATTATGCGTTATGTGGATAGCCAGGGTAATGCGACTGAGCAATATCCATTGAACCCGAATGGTTCGCCTGAAGGGATTTCTGGTGTAACTTCGAAAGATGGTCGTGCGACTATCTTGATGCCACACCCTGAGCGTAACTTCCGTGCGATCCAGCACTCTTGGAAACCAGAAGACTGGGATCAGGACGGTGCATGGTTACGCATGTTCCGTAATGCTCGCAAATTTATTGGTTAATCTGATTTAGCTTCAAAAAAAGGGTCGCAGCAGCGGCCCTTTTTTATAATTTGAACTTATGGGAAATTAGTAAAACTAGAAAAATCATTTACTTTTGTTTAGACTAGCTTCATCAATTGCCACCAGTGGGTGGCTTTTTGCTTTTTAAGCAGTTTGAAACATTTATTTAATTTTCTCCCGCTGAACTGGTTTAGATTTTGCTTTTATATCTGCATAGAAGTGATATTGTGTAAATAATGCACAATATTTATGCACTTTAAAGGATAGATGGTATAGATCAGTTCAGTATCAACACTCAAGAATGAGGTGATGACATGGCTAAGATGCTCAGAATAATGGATAGAACAGAATTACGTCAGAAAGGTTGGTGGTTATTTGGTTTTGTCGTTGGCCTACAGGTGCTGTTCTTGGTAGGTAGTTATTTGCTACAGGGTTCTTGATCAACAGATTTAAAAAAGCCACCGAAAGGTGGTTTTTTTATCGCTAAACAGTGAGCTGAATCTGCTTTAACGTTACCTTCAGCGTATTCACATAATCAAAAGCATTATTAATACTGTGCTGATAACACCAAGCGATATAACCAACCGGCCTAACCAGAATTGCATAGATTCATGAATTTCAGGCTTGCCATCCCAAGTGCCATACACATAATGAGAAACAATCCGAATCACATCCAAATATGGCAAGTTCAGTGATTCAGCTGCCTGACTCCAGCCTTCACCCGATTCAGTGTCGAATACTGTGTCATGCAAGACACCATGTGTATACCTGAAACAGGAATAAATGTATGAGATGCAAAGTCTGGTCATGCATAGAAGGTAATTATATGAGTTTTCGTATAAGCTATTGATCTATTAGTATTTTCAATATGTTGGCCTAAATCGTAAGATAAGCACCTATTTTTTGAAGTGAGCAATCTATGGAACTTCGACATTTACGCTATTTTATTACCGTGGCGCAGGAGCAGAGTTTCACTAGGGCTGCTGAAAAGCTGTTTACGGCTCAACCTTCTTTAAGCCAGCAGATTAAAGATCTGGAGCAGGAAGTTGGCGTTAACCTGTTTGAGCGTTCTTCACGAAAAATACAGTTAACCGATGAAGGTAAGGCCTTTTTAATCTATGCAGAAAAAGCTCTAGAAAATGCCAAATTGGCCGTTGCGTCAGCACGACAGGTGGCCCAGCAGAAAAATAACCAGATTCATATTGGTTTTCTGAATGTTGCCGAACTAAAAGTCATGCCACATATTTTGGCCAAGTTGAAAAAGACCATGCCAGATCTGAAAATTCATCTGCATAGCCTGTTCTGTCTGGAACAGCTTCAACGTCTAAAAAATGCTGAACTAGATCTAAGTATTACCCGTTTTCAGATGGATCATCCAGATTTTGACAATATCCATTTATTGACGGAGCAAATTCACTTGGTTGCAGCCAAGCATTTGCACCCAACCGATCGAATACTGAAATTACAGGAACTGAAAAATCATACGATTATTATGTGTGATCAGAATGCATCACCCATATTTTATGAAAGACTCAATACCTTGATGTCCTTTGATCAGCTAAAGCATGATCAGGTGCTGTGGGCGACCAATGTGCTACAGCATATTAACCTGATCAATATGGGTATGGGTTTTAGTTTTGCTCCCGATTATTTATTACGTTTCCTGAATGATGAAGTGAAAGTAATTCAGACAGATCGATCTTTACCCCAGGTAGAACTATATGCAACATTTAACAAGAACTCTCAAAATCCAGCATTGAATATTATTACCGAAGCCCTTAACAATACGGTAAATGCTTGAAAAAATTGTAGGGATATATGCTTAAACTGATTTATTACGTACCAGATGAAAACCTGGAGGAAACCAAGAAGGCTGTCTTTGCAGCAGGTGCGGGTGGGATTGGTGAATATACCGACTGTGCCTGGCAAGTGCTGGGAACTGGACAATTTAAGCCACAGCGCGGTGCAGATCCTCATATTGGGGAAATCGGCCAGCTAGAAAATGTGGAAGAATGGCGGGTCGAAATTCTTGTACCTGATGAGAAGGCAGTTGATGTGGCGAAAGCTCTAAAAGAAAGTCATCCTTATGAAGAACCGGCATTTGAATTTATCCAGCTTTTAGATATAAAAGTTTAAATTTTAAAATTGATATAAACCGACGGTGCATTAGTGTTGATGTGCCGTCTATATATTAAAAACATCCAATCTGCTTTTATTATAAAATTCGTCAGAACAACTCAAATAAAAGAATAAAACAAGGAATATAACAATGCAGTTGCCAAAACCGCTGAATAGCATGCTCAAAAATACGCTGAATAAATCTATTCAATACGGCGCAGAAATCCTACATAACCGTATTCCATATTCTCATGATAATCCTTATCTGGATGGTATTTTTGCACCGCAGCGGCAGGAGCATTTTTCAACTCAATTGAAGGTAGAAGGGCAGATCCCGAAAGAATTAGATGGCGCTTTGATGCGAATTGGCCCGAATCCCATTACAGTGAAAAATCCAAAAATTTATCACTGGTTTACTGGCGATGGAATGATTCATGCGTTACGGCTTAAAGAAGGTGAAGCACACTGGTACAAAAGCCAATATGTAGGTGCGGATAGTGTACAGAAGAAATTACATCGCTCAGTGATTCCGGGGAAAAGTCGTGGCGTAGCCGATCCAGTAAATACCAATATCATCAATTTTGCTGGGAAAATCTGGGCACTGGTCGAGGCGGGTGCTTATCCCATCGAAGTGAGTAGTGAATTAGAATCTAAACGCCATCATCTGTTTGAGAATGATGATCCAGACTTACCATTTACTGCACATCCACATATTGATCCGGATACCGGTGATATTCATGCGGTTTGTTATGATGGGCTAACCCATAATAAAGTCTTTTATCTGCATATCGATGCCAAGGGCAAACTGAAAAATCATGTTGAGATTCCAGTCAAACATGGTCCGATGGTACACGACTGTGCAATTACTGAATCTCAGGTCTTAATTCTGGACTTAAATGTAAATTTCTCGATGCAGAGTGCCTTAAAAGGTTCATTGCTGCCATATCAATGGAACCCGAAACATCAGGCACGTATTGGTCTGTTACCTTTTGGTGGAAGTGCTCAGGATATACGCTGGTACAACATCGATCCCTGTTTTATTTTTCATACTATGAATGCTTATGATCTGGATACTGGGGATGTGGTCATGGATGCAGTGGTACATTCCAAAGCGATGGTACGTTCTATTCAAGGTCCAATTGAAGATCAGGATCTTCGATTAGAAAGATTTATCTTCGAAAAAGGAACAAGGAAAGTGAAGCGGACAATCTTATCGGATGTTAAACAGGAATTCCCACGCATTAATGAAGCTTATACCGGGCGGCCATATCGTTATGCTTATAGCATTTCCTTTGGCGAATTTGATGATCCTTACCATGTCAGCAGTAATAGCTTATTGGGTCATGATTTAGAAACTACGACCATAGAAAGTTATTCATTCGGAGAAAATTGGGTCACAGGTGAGGCTATTTTCGTCGAAAGAGAGGGTGCACAAGCTGAAAATGATGGTTGGCTCATGTCTTATGTGCATGCTTTAGATTGTAGCCCTTCGAAAGTTGTGATTTTGGATGCACAGCATATTAAGGATGGGTCAATTGCCACGATTTATTTACCCGTCCGAGTGCCGGTTGGGTTTCATTGTAATTGGATTGATTATCGAAAGTTGAAAGTAATATAAAATTATATTTAGGAAAAATTTTAGTTTATTTAAGTCCGTTTGAAATCAAACAAACTTTACTACATGCTTAAATAAACCTTCAATTCCACTTTTCTTGATATTTGGAGACCCAGTATAATTTGGTTTCTATATCATAGCTACCATCAGGATTAAGGGAAATAATGTAGTGGATATTTTTACCTCGACTTCGATTGCCTTTTCCTTCGGGAACCTGATTCTTATATTTCTCTACTTCTTTAGGGGGATTTAATATAATACGTTTCCATGCTGTGGCTGGAATTTTATCTATACCCGGCGAATTCAAACATGAGGTGCGACAGTTTCAAAAGCCTTATGATAATCAA